>ERZ860388.602-NODE-602-length-27821-cov-7.308615_pt1 | contig 27821 bp, 20 predicted proteins | sample MGYA00509978_ERZ860388 | MGnify/ENA primary metagenome ERZ860388 (study PRJEB30046, sample SAMN00715225) | human gut metagenome | study: EMG produced TPA metagenomics assembly of the A metagenome-wide association study of gut microbiota in type 2...
CTACTACTTTCATTTGAATCAGATTTATGTGATTAACCTAGGCTTTATTTGTTTTATAAAATAACTTCTCTTTTATATGGAATAGCACTTTGAGCTCCGATGCGTGTTACGGCAATAGCTGCTGCTGCATTCGCAAATCTTACAGATTCTGCCAGTGAATACCCTTTCGAAAGATAGACGCTGAATGCTCCACAGAAGACATCTCCTGCCCCTGTTGTGTCGATGGTTTCTACTTCTTTGGCAGGAACCATGGTATATGTATCTTTTTCTTTGACATAGGCTCCGTCTTTTCCTAAAGTGATGACAACATTTTCTATTCCTTTCTCTCCAATGGCTTTAGCTGCTCGGTGGGCGCTTTCGATATCCATCACTTTAATTCCTGATAACATCTCTGCTTCTATACGGTTAGGCAATATAGTGTGTACATTCTTTAAGAATGAATTACTTAATGTAGACGCAGGTGCCGGATTTAGTATTACTTTCTTACCATATTTGTAGGCAATAGTAGCTGCATACTCCACTGTTTCTATCGGAACTTCAAGTTGCATGAGTATGATATCAGATTCCTTAATTTTCTCTTCAGCTTTGTTGATATCTTCTATTGAGAGTGATCGGCTGGCACCCGGCGCTACAATAATACTGTTTTCACCAAACGAATCGACAGAAATAAGTGCTACACCTGACGGGCTTTTCTGATCAGTAAAGATGAATTCGGTATTGATTTTCTCTGACCTGTATATTTCTAAAGCTTGCAAACCGAATAGGTCATAACCAATCTTAGAGATAAATGTTACTTCGGAGCCTAGTCGGGCTGCTGCAATAGCTTGATTAGCTCCTTTGCCACCGGGGTTCATATAGAAGGTCCCGCCTAAAATAGTTTCTCCAGGGACTGGTAGCCTGTTAGCCTTTACAACCATGTCGGTATTGCAACTACCAATGACTACGATTTTGGGTCGATGACTAGATATAGTTTCCATAATATTTAAAATTAAGATGATGCAAATAAAAGAAATAATAATGCTTCGTTTTTTACATTAATAATTCATTTGTATAATTACAAATTGAGTATATGGTATTTGATTCTCTTTTCTATAAATGAATTATAAATTGTAATATCGTGTAGTTTTGTATAATTTCAAATTGAAAAACTGAAAATAGAATGAGTGCTTTTTATATAGGGAATATGGATTGTAGGCTTTGTTCTTTTAAATTTCTTTAGTATTTGTATGCCATCTAAGGACTTCTGACAGTTTTTCTTTCCGGATTTTCGATTCTATCCATGCTGTAAAATCGAAGAGGCGTAAAAGTTGGTTTTCGTATTTATCATTATATAATTCTTGTATTTCCGGAGATAGCTTTTCCCAAAAAGCTTCCCGGTCTTTAAGCAGAATAGGGAGATTCCTTTTATTCAGGAACCATAGAATAATTCGTTCGGTTTTAAATGTTTGCTCTTTAGGAGAGGAGAGACTTCTGGTGATGGAGCGTGATTCGTGTCTGATCAGTTCGTATTCTTGTGTTTCGTAATAGGCGATAAGGCGAACCAAGCGAATAGTTCTCATCAGTGGTAGATATTTAATATTGTGGTCGATGATAGCGTTACTTATATATTTCTTTGCTGCTTTATAGTTTTGGTTACCAATATGTACGAGGGTTGTATAAAGTAATAATTCACTTTTACGTATGGGACTTAACCATGCTTCTTTGTCGTAGAGCGATTCCTGATAGTGGTTCATGAGTTCTGTACAATTAAGGAAGTCACCTTTATCCAGATAAGGAAACAGTTCGTATTGAAAGAGCAGGCAGGTAGCATTCACTTTGAACTCAAGTGACGAGTCTTCTGCTATCAATTCTTTTAATTTTTTAATAAAGTAGGGCATCTCATCATAGTTGCCTACTGATCGTAGACTTCCGAGTACTCCTTCAAGTACGGATAAATAATAAATGGGTGGGTTTGACCAGAATTGTTGGTTCTGTTCAAATAGACGGTTTAGTTCTTTGTAAGAGTTCAGGGCAGCTCTATAGTCCCCTGCTCCCATTAAATAATTTGCTTGAAAAAGTTTATGATTTCGTGTCAATTCAAAGTTCCCTTCCGCTTCGGAGTAAGCTGCTATATAAAGTTCGTTGACCATCAGGTCATTCATGTCTTGTTTTTGTTTAGCTGTTCGGATGGCGCCAATGTGCGAAAGACGATATTTTAATAAATTGTGTAAAGAAGCTTGTTCTGTGATTTTCCGGATTTTTTTTAGTGCTTCGTTTTGGATGAAATGTTTATGGAAAAGTTCCTGCTCCGTCATGTTGGGGAAGTTTAGTCGAAGCAAATATTCTAATTCTAACTTTTGTGCAATTGTCAATATTTCATTGTTTTCGTAAAATTGCGCCTGTTTTATTGTATCGGATAAGATTTCGAAGCATTCTTCAAATAATGAACGTTCATATAGCATACGAGCCTTGCACAAATCGTTCAGCAGATCATAATAAACATCTTTCTTTTTGCGCAGAGTGAGCAAAGTATCTACTAGTTTTTCATATAGATATTGAATAGATACTTCAAAAGAACCATTGGGGCGGCGTTTATAAAACTCCTCTTTTACTATATTCCCATTTGGCTGTTTACTCTTAGTAATAATGTCATAAATCACCAGATAGTCTTTTTCCTCCTTGTCTTTGATGACTTGCAAGGAGAAGTGTTTTTTTTCTGATTTTGATAGAGAATATATAAGAGATATAACAGAATCGACTCTTTTCATGGAAGCCCTTTCAATTAGTATTAGGCTGCAATAATCGGGATTTTCTGTGAGAAAAACAAGCTATTTTAGAAATTAACAAATCCGGCTTAAACGAGTTTAAACCGGATTTGTCTCAAAAAAATAATGATGTTGCGTTACTTATGCTGCCGGATCCGGTGCTTCACCGCTACCACCTCCTTCTCCTTTATCGTCTCCCTTTCCATCATCAGGGGTGATGGGACTATTAGTTTTAGAACTATCCAATTTCTGGATACTTATTGATTTTATCATGCCTTTAAACATGCCTCCTGGAGTGAAAATTATTTTACGGTTCTTTAATGTGTCCGTAGTCACTTCTTTTTCATCATCCTGACTTTTGCACCCGAAAGATGGACGAAACGTTCCGAATTCTCCAAGGCTTACTGAAGCTCCGATTTCCATATAGGTTATCAGTGAATCTATCAATCCGTCAAGTACTGATTTTACAGTACCGCGTGGAACGAATCCTACTTTTGTTACCTGATCGCATAGCATTTTAAAGTCAACAGTAACCACGTTGAATGGTCTTGCTACATATTTTTCGGCTTTTTCCTTATCAAAGCCAAAGGTTGTTTTCTTGACTACATATTTCAGTGCCATAATTCTTAATAGTTTTAATCGTTAGTAAATCTAGTTATTATTTTGTGATCACGTTGCAAAGATATGGTATCGGAGTTTGCTGTGCAAGCGATTTTGAAGAAGTGCGTTAATAAAATAATTAATATTGAAGTAAAACTTTGTGCGATAAGTACTTGTATGTTTTATAATGTTTACATAGGCTCGGTCTCCTTTTTTATGAGGATTATGGCATAGGTTGACGTACTGACTGGACTCCATGATTATGACAGGGCACTTGTTGAAGTAGAGGCTATACGTTTGAATATAGATGCTCGACAGGGAAAATCCGTAGGTATCTCTGAAGTTCGCTTTGAATAGTAAATAATGCATGTGTCAAAAGTTCATCGTCAAATCCCAACCATAGTATGTTTTTAGAAGGAACTCCATCACGAATAAGGTTATTGATTGCTATTTCCATTAATGTAGACTTTCCACAGCGACGTACTCCCGGAACCGTAATTATCTTCTTACGGTTTATCGGTAACTTAACATCTCGTTCAATTACATCAAACGGAATTTCACTTTGCTTGATAGCAATAAGTGACTTAATGATATCTTTTTTCATAATCTTTCCTGTTTCATATGACAAAGATGTGAGATTGTTTCCTGAATTAAAGGAAATAGTGGTGAAAACTTTCCTCTAGTACCGGAAATGTTTTATTGACTTCGACTGTCCGAAAGAGTTGTTCCATATACTTTTTAGGGCTATGCCCGAACCTCTTTAAATTATTGCTGAAATAGCGCGTCGTTCTGAATAGCCCGCCATATAACCGATTTTATTGATATCCAGTTGATTTTTGACAAGTAATTGTGCAACTCTTTTCAAGCGGAAGTCTTTTACGAATCCGATGACCGTCATACCTGTTAATGCCAATTATTTCTTTAAATATACCACCGTCTTACCTCCACCATATTTTCGTATAATTCCCTCTTCTAAATAGGTATTTAACAGTATAGTTGCCTTGTATCGGCTTATGCCGGCTAGTCTCGTGAAATCGACACAAGTGATGCAACCTTGTTCATCCAGATGTTGCATAAGGATGCTACGGCATTTGTCTTCATCGGGATTGCCATTGCTTCGGTAAGGCGATTCCATGCGTTCCAACGGCAATGGTTCCAAACTCTCACGGAATTTCTTGTTGATGCGAAGGTTTACTTTATTCAGGTGGATGGATGGAGAGCGGATTTCTTTCTTCTCCATTACCGGATGGTCGCATTTCAGCGATAAGGAGAAATAACCTAATTCTCCGACTTCCACAATCCAGCCTTGTTTCAACCAATGTTGTAACTCATCGGTGACTGCTTGCAAGCATCCTTCAATGGTGGCCTGACTGAAGCCGTTACTTTTAGATACTAATTCTATAAACTTCTTAGCATCAAGAGTTCCTGATGGAATCACTCGTGCGTGAAGTGGTTGCTGCTCATCCTTTTTTTGTGGGTTGCCACTGGCATAAAGATCGTAATAAACACTCATGTCTTATTTTGTTTTTAGTTATTCAGTAAATATTGTCTCCGGCTACATGATTTTATTCGTTTGACTATAGTCATTTAAAACGTTGACTATAGTGCTTCTTTTATTTGACTATAGTCTATCGAAAGAAACACTATAGTCAAATGAATTAATTTGTGCACTCAAAGGTATTAATTATTTCAGGTAAAGACACTAATTTATGCATTAAATGAGAAAATACGATATCCCCCCTTTATATTTTCTTTTAAAAACGATACCTTTGAAGTGTTTTCTTTCTTTTTTATCAAGTATGGATTGATTTCCGGCAAGTTCTCCTATATTTCCCGAATTAATATTCATTAACTTATTTGCCGTAATACTTTTTAATACCTCTTGTGTATTAGCTAATAGATATTGAACTATTAACTTTAAAGACTAATATTATGGAAAAAGATTCTCCTTTTTCATCCACCGGCAGAAGGTGTATTGTAACCCTAATGTGCATATTTGTCACTGCTTTTGTTTATGCACAACAGCAAAAAATATCGGTTAGTATCAAAGAGCTTCCTCTTAAAGAGGCTATCAGTCAGATAGCAGAGAAGGCATTGATGAATGTAGCCTATAGCAAAGAATTTGTGGATACGAGTAGGAAAGTGTCATTGGAGGTAAAAGACACAGATGTAAACAAAGCACTAACTCTTTTGCTAAAAGGGACTAACATTGGGTTCCGTTTCCTGGATGACAGTATTTTATTTTATAATAAAGAATATCAAAATAAAACTGACCCTGTTGATTCGCAAGGAGAGAAAAAGGAACTGTATGTGAAAGGTAAAGTTACTGACGAGAATACGGAACCGATCATCGGAGCCACCGTATCGGTAAAGGGATCGACTACGGGTACAATCACCGATATCAATGGTCAGTATTCCATCAAGGTACCCTATGGAAGTACACTTCGGTACTCATACGTCGGCTATCGTGAAGAAAGCGTCATAGCGAAAGCAACGACAGTAAACGTGGTGATGAAAGAAAATGCTGTCAGCCTGGAAGATGTAGTAGTTGTAGGCTATGGCGTGCAAAAGAAAGTGAATGTAACAGGTGCCGTATCTATGGTTAAAGCGGAGGCTATTGAGAACAGGCCTATAACTAACGTAACTACAGGGCTGCAAGGATTGTTGCCTGGAGTTAGTATTGTTTCCTCTTCGGGGCAGCCGGGTGCTGTGCCCAGCATCAACATTCGTGGTACGGGAACCATCAATAGTAGTACAGCACCTTTGATCTTGATTGACGGAGTAGCCGGGGGAGACATTAACTTATTGAATCCTTCGGACATCGAAAGCGTATCAGTACTGAAAGATGCCGCCTCATCAGCTATTTATGGAGCACGTGCCGCTAACGGTGTTATTCTTGTAACGACTAAAAAGGGAGAAAAGAAAGAGCGCGTAGTATTCCAATATAACGGATATGCCGGATTCCAGACTCCCACAGCATTGCCCGAACTTGTTAACGGAAGGGAATACATGGAACTCTCCAATGAAGCCATGAGTGCTGCCGGATTTTCCAAGCCCTATACACAAGAGGCTTTCGATAAATATGATTCGGGACTGTATCCCAACGAATATTCCAATACTGACTGGATTGACAAAATATACAAAAGCCGGGCTTTTCAAACGGGGCATAATGTGAGCGCACGGGGGGGAAGCGAGAAAACCGGATTTTTTATGTCGTATGGTTTTCTGGATCAGGATGGACTGGTTGTAGGTGACGGATATAGTTCAAAAAGACATAATGCGCGTATCAGTGTAAACACGGAGGTATATGATCGTTTGAAACTGACCGGACAGATGAGCTATGTCGATTTCTATAAAAAGGACTTAGGTTATAGCGGCACATCAGGAGTATTCCGCCTGTCACAGCGTATGTCTCCGTTACTTCCCGTCATGTGGCAAATTCCTGATGAGAATGGCCGGATGGTAGATAGTGAGAACTGGTCGTACGGTTCGGTACGTAACCCCTTGCAGGTAGCCTATGAGTCGGGAATGGAAGAACGGAAAACTCGTGTGCTCAATGGTATTTTCAATGCAGATCTCAAAATTATAGACGGACTGAACGTAGGTATGCAGTACTCTGCAAATATATATACCCGCCAAGTGGATGAGTTTAACCCGAAGATGTTGTCTTATTACTCGGACGGTAGCCCGTTGAAAGCAAATGAAGATGCCAAGGACTATATCTCACAAAGCCATCTCGACGTTATGACCCAAACGCTGCAATTCACCCTGAACTTTAATAAAACCATAGGGCGCCACGAGTTGGGAGCATTGTTGGGATTCTCGCAAGAATGGGAAAACAGAAGCACACTGGGTGCTACGCGTGATAATGTGATGGTTGAGGATATTCACGTTATTAGTGCCGGAATGATTAATTTTATGAATAGCGGAACAAAAGACGAGTGGGCTTTACGTTCTTACTTTGGTCGTGTCAACTATGCTTTTGACGGTAAATACCTGTTTGAAGCTAACCTGCGTGCCGACGGAACTTCAAGATTTGCCAAGGGCAATCGTTGGGGATATTTTCCATCATTCTCGGCAGGATGGAACTTTTCACGTGAAAAATTCATGGAGTTCGCTACTTCGGTATTGAGCTCGGGTAAGCTGCGTGCTTCCTGGGGTGAGTTGGGAAATCAAAACATTCCCGGTAATTACTACCCCTACTTGTCACCTATCATAACCGAAGAGTCTTATCCTATCGGAGCTTCTAATACACCTGTTATGGGACTTTGGCAAAATAAAATCGGTAATCCCGACATCAAGTGGGAAACCATCCGCATGCTTAATTTCGGGGTAGACCTTAGTTTTTTGAACAATAGACTGAATGTGGACTTTGATTGGTATAAGAAAGAAAATATTGATGCATTGGTTCGTCCCGATGTTCCGGCTATTGTCGGGGTTTCCAGTAGTAACGTAGGTTATGTCAATCTTGGTAAGATTGATGTCAAAGGATGGGAACTTAATCTGTCATGGCGTGATAAGATCGGAAGTGTAAATTACAATCTCGGGTTCAATCTGTCGGACGCCCGTAATAAGATTACCGATTTGGGTGGAACTCCGGAGTCGCTGACCAGTACGGCTTCCGGTTCGTATCGTCGGGTAGGTGATCCGATAGGTGCTTTCTATGGTTATCTGACTGATGGGCTGGCGCAAGTGTATGATTTTGAATCAGTGAATACAACTACAGGTAAGTACCAGAAACCAAAATTTCCTCTTGTTGCATCACAAAACGGCATTGTACAGCCCGGAGATATTAAGTATCGGGACATCAGTGGTCCTGACGGCGCTCCCGACGGGGTAATTGATGACTACGACAAAGTGGTGTTTGGCGAGAAAGAGCCCCATTACACCTATGCAATCAAGGGTGGTTTAGAATGGAAAGGCATTGATTTCAGTTTCTATTTGCAAGGAGTAGGCAAAGTTGCCGGTTACCTTGAGGATGAGGCTCGGCATGCGTTTATCAATGACTACTCAATCCCTAAAAAAGAGCATCTTGACAGATGGACGCCTATGAATCCAAATGCTTCTTATCCCAGACTTTATCAGTCGCAGGAGCACAACAGGCTCTTCAGTGACTACTGGAAAGAGGATGCATCGTACTTGCGCCTAAAGAATATTCAGATAGGTTATCGTTTTCCTGCCCGAATGGTGGCACCTCTTGGCATTAATAGTCTTAGAGTATATGCTTCGGCAGATAACTTGTTTACTAAAACCGATTACTTCGGAGCTTATGACCCTGAAGTGAGGACCACCAGCGGAGATGTCTATCCGCAAGTAAAAACCTATGTTTTTGGATTATCAATAACATTCTAACCTATTAAACGACTATAAAGATGAAATACTCAAAATACTTTTTAATCATTGCTTTCTTTGGTATAGTTACCTCCTGTAGCGATTTTCTGGATAGAACGAACCCTAACGAGCCGGACAATGTAACATTCTGGGTAAATGAAGATCAGCTTAAAAATGCCTTGCCTCCCTGTTACGAAGCTTTACAAAAAGACTATCTCGTGAATTGGAGTGAATCGACGGCCGAAACTGTTATGTGGGGGAATATTACTAGTGGACTAAGTAAGGTTTCGGGAGGCAAGCACTCTTATACTGACGGCTTCCCCTTCACTACCTATTGGACAGGAGCGTATAGCTATATTTATCGCTGCAATAATTTTCTGGACAACTATAATAAAGCGCAGGTAGCTCAAAATAAGAAGGACGTTTATGCCGCAGAAGTAAAAACGATCCGGGCGCTTATGTACTTTTACCTCACGACATTTTGGGGTGATGTACCTTGGGTAGGAGAAGTCATCCAGCCCGAAGATGCATATATCGAACGTACTCCCAGAGAGAAAGTCATCGACCAGCTCGTCGAGGATTTGAAATGGGCGGCGGAGCGTATGCCTGAAGAAAGGTATACGGGCGATAAACTGGGAAGACTTGACCGTTGGGGCGCTTTAGCCATATTGGCACGTATTGCCTTGCAAAACGAAAGATGGGAACTAGCTGCAAAAACGAGTGAATATATCATCGAAAACAGTCCCTATGGCCTGTATGAATACGAAAAACTATTTCATCACGAAGGGGATGTCGAGAATGATCCGAAAAATATCGAAGCCATCGTATATAGCCTTTTTGTACCTGAAATCCGTACACAAAGTCTACCCAATGAAACTTGCAGTCCGACAGACTATATACGCCTCAATCCAACGAAGTCATTAGTGGATGCTTATCTGTGTACAGACGGTAAACCGGCAAAAACCGGATTGGAATATTATAAAAAGACCGGTGTGCAGACCTCATCGTTATACAAGTCGCCTGAAGAGCATTATGTAGATTACTTCCAGAACAGAGATCCCAGAATGAAGATGACTTTATATGCTCCGGGTGACAAATGGCCGGGAGGAGATGACGGTGACCCTGATACGGATAAGGCCAACGAGATATTTAATCTGCCTCGTTTTGCTTCATTGCAAGATAATAACCGTGTGGGGGCAAATAGCCGTACAGGTTTCTATCTGAAGAAGTATAACGATATTGATTTGGCCGGTTCAAGTGTGGGGGGACATGGGAATCTCAATGTCATCCGCTTTGCCGAAATCTTGCTGATTTATGCCGAAGCCACTTTCGAACTACAAGGCAAGAAACTGACACAAACACAGATTGATTACTCCATCAACAGGCTTAGAGATCGTGTGAATATGCATCGTATGAACCTTGACGAACTTAGCGCATGGGGGATGGACCTCGAAACCGAATTGAGAAGAGAACGTCGCATTGAGTTGGCAGGTGAAGGAACAAGATACGCCGATGTGATGCGCTGGCGTGAAGGCGAACTTCGCTTTGGACGTGCCATCACCGGTCCCAGCCTGAAAGTTTGTATGAATGATTTGGGCGCTAACCCATATCCCGATACCGGAGTAGATGAGTTTGGTGATGTTATCTACGAAAAGTCTACTGCGGAAGGCGGAGCACGCTACTTCGACGCAACGAAACATTATTTGTGGCCCGTGCCTAATCCCGAGCGTCAGAAGAATCCTCTGTTAGGACAAAATCCGGGCTGGGAAAAGTAATCATTAAAAAATAGAAACCATGTATTCAATGAAGAAATATTTATTATTGTTTTTATGCCTGACTTTGGGTGTTGCCTATGCGCAAGATACTCTACGGGTGCGGGTAATGACCTATAATTTAAGATTTGGCGAACTGGCATCTTTAGAGGAACTTGCTCATCACATCAAATCCTTCAAACCTGATTTTGTGGCGCTTCAGGAAGTGGATAGCAAAACAGACCGTAAGCGTACCCCGCATCAGAAGGGGAAGGATTTTATATCCGAACTTGCCTATCATACAGGGATGTTTGGGCTTTACGGAAAAACGATTGACTATTCTACCGGTTATTACGGTATTGGGATGTTAAGTAAATATCCATATATTTCTGTCCAAAAGATAATGTTGCCCCATCCGGTCAAAGAGCATGAGAGACGGGCCATGTTGGAGGGATTATTCGAAATGGGTAATGATACCATTGTTTTTACCTCTACGCATCTGGACGTCAACTCTCAAGAAACACGGGCGGAGCAAATAAAATTTATTACCGGGCATTTCAAAAATTATAAATATCCTGTAATTTTGGGAGGTGATTTCAACGCGCGTCATTACTCCGAGGCAATACGTGGTATGGATAGCTGGTTTGCTGCAAGCAACGATGATTTTGGAATGCCGGCATGGAAACCTGTGATTAAGATCGATTACTTGTTTGCTTACCCGCAAAAAGGATGGCGTGTGATTAGTACGCAAACTGTTCAGTCGCTTTTGTCAGACCATTTACCGATTATTACGGAACTGGAATATGTGAAAGAAGCATCGAAGAAAAAATATTGATACTCACTTATAACATTTATGATTTTCTATGATACATACAATAATCAAGTATTTACTGATTTCAGCAACGCTTTTTTTCTGCTCATGCCACAAGCCTAAGACGGATATTATCACCCCCGCCAAACAGTTAATAGAACGTCAGATTGGGGAAAGAGCACAGTCTATCCACTTTGAATATATCGAACCATCCGACGGTAAAGATATATTCGAAGTGATAGCAAGCGACGGCCGGCTTACCCTAAGGGGAAGTAGCTCTGTTGCTATCTGTTACGCTTTTCATACGTACATGAAAGAGGCCTGCAAGAGTATGAAAACATGGAGCGGTGAACACATAACGTCGGTGATGCCGTGGCCCGATTATGAATTGTATGAACAGGTGTCCCCTTATGAGTTGCGCTATTTCCTTAATGTTTGTACATTCGGCTACACTACCCCTTACTGGGACTGGGAGCGTTGGGAAAAGGAAATTGACAGGATGGCTCTTTATGGTGTAAATATGCCCTTGGCTACCGTGGCCAGCGAAGCCATTGCGGAACGGGTATGGCTGCGTATGGGATTGAACAAAGAAGAAATCCGTGAGTTTTTCACTGCTCCTGCACACCTTCCCTGGCATCGCATGGGCAATCTGAACAAGTGGGACGGTCCCTTATCTGATGCATGGCAACAGAACCAAATCGCTTTGCAGCATCAAATCTTGACCCGTATGCGCGAGTTGGGTATGCAGCCCATAGCGCCTGCGTTTGCAGGTTTCGTGCCGGAAGGATTTGTGCAGAAACATCCCGACACACAATTCCGGCACATGCGGTGGGGTGGTTTTGATGAAGAGTACAACGCCTATGTATTGCCACCGGATTCACCTTTTTTCGAAGAGATAGGCAAACTGTTTGTCGAAGAGTGGGAAAAAGAGTTTGGAGAAAATACGTATTATCTCTCGGATAGTTTTAATGAGATGGAGCTGCCTATCGATAAGGAAGATAAAGAAGCGAAATATAAGTTATTGGCCGAGTATGGAGAAACGATTTATAAATCGATTACAGCCGGAAACCCGGATGCCGTTTGGGTTACACAGGGATGGACATTCGGATATCAACATTCATTCTGGGATAAAGAATCGCTTAAAGCCTTGTTAAGCAATGTACCTGATGATAAAATGATTATCATTGATTTGGGCAATGATTATCCGAAATGGGTGTGGAACACCGAGCAAACATGGAAAGTACATGATGGGTTTTACGGAAAGAAATGGATATTCAGCTATGTACCCAACTTTGGTGGGAAAAACGCCATGACAGGAGACTTGGACATGTATGCTAGTTCCTCGGTCAAAGCATTACGTGCCGCAAATAAAGGTAACTTGATTGGGTTCGGTTCTGCCCCTGAAGGACTCGAAAACAATGAGGTTGTTTACGAACTGTTAGCCGATATGGGATGGTCATCAGATAGTATCGACCTGGACGATTGGATGAAGATATACTGCGAGGCCCGTTATGGAGGATATCCCGATGCCATGGAGGAAGCTTGGAAACTTTTTCGGAAAACAGCATATAGTTCTTTATATTCATACCCCCGTTTTACCTGGCAAACTGTAGTACCCGATCAACGGCGGATCAGTAAAATCGACCTTAGTGATGATTACTTGCAGGCTATACGTTTGTATGCTAGTTGCGCTGACGAACTGAAAAGCTCTGAATTATACAGAAACGACCTCATAGAGTTTGTTTCGTATTATGTAGCGGCTAAAGCTGAAAATTTTTATAAGCAGGCCCTAAAAGATGATTCGGAGAATCGTGTTCTCGCAGCGCAACGTAATCTGCAACAAACTGTTGATTTGTTGATGGACGTTGACAGGCTGTTGGCCTCTCATCCTTTATATCGATTAGAAGAATGGGTGGAACTTGCGCGCAATAGCGGAACAACTCTTCAGGAAAAAGATGCTTATGAGGCAAATGCCAAACGCTTGATTACAAGTTGGGGTGGTATTCAGGAAGATTATGCTGCCCGTTTCTGGAGCGGGCTGATTAAAGACTACTATATCCCTCGTATACAGCTCTATTTCACAAAAGACCGGAATAAAATCCGAGAATGGGAGGAGCAATGGATTACATCTCCCTGGAGTAACAGTACGACTCCGTTTGATGATCCGGTCGAGGCTGCATTGAGTTTAATAGAGAAAACAAATAAGTGATAGCTTTTATGAAAAAGATTGTATTGGCATTCGACTCGTTTAAAGGTTCGGTCGGTTCTTTCGAGATAGCGAAAGCTGCCGAAAAAGCGATTCAGGAGGAATTACCCGACTGTCAGATTATACGTTTCCCCATAGCTGATGGCGGCGAAGGGACTACAGAAGCTCTATGCTCTGCCCTTCATGCTCAAACGGTGTCATGTCGGGTGCATGATCCATTCATGAAGCCAATTGAAGTATCGTATGGCATCGTAAACAATGGTGCGATGGCTATTATCGAAATGGCCTCGGCCTGCGGTCTGCCATTAATCGATTCAAGTCGGAGAAACCCCATGAAGACTACGACTTATGGAGTTGGAGAAATGGTTGCTGACGCATTAAAACGCGGGTGTCGGGAATTCATTATCGGAATCGGTGGAAGTGCTACGAATGATGCGGGAATTGGTATGCTAAAGGCTTTAGGTGCACGTTTTTTAGATAGCGGAAACGGTGAGTTGGAGCCTGTCGGCGAAAATCTGATAAAAGTCCATCAAATAGATATTTCCCAATTGAATCCGGCATTGAAGGAGAGTCACTTTACGATCGCCTGTGATGTTAGTAATCCATTTTTTGGAAAAGAGGGTGCAGCCTATGTATACGCTCCCCAAAAAGGGGCAAATAGTTTGCAAGTGATAGAGTTGGACAATGGGTTGCGGCATTATGCACAGGTGATAAAGGAATATACAAATATGGATATATCGCAGCTTCCCGGTGCCGGAGCAGCCGGAGGAATGGGAGGCGGCCTGCTTCCGTTTTTGAATGCAGAATTGCAATCCGGAATAGAAGTTATATTGAAAACGCTTCGTTTCGAAGAGGTCGTCCGACAGGCAGATCTGATACTGACCGGAGAGGGTAAACTGGATCGCCAGACTGGTATGGGAAAGGCGCTGGACGGAATTTTACGTGTCGGTGAGAGATGTCAGGTTCCGGTGATAGCGTTGGGGGGAGCGGTCGAAGCCACCGAAGCGCTTAATAGGATGGGGTTTACTGCCGTACTGCCTATTCAACCTTTTCCGGTAACACTTGAAGAGGCGATGCGACCGGAGTTTACGAAAGAAAACATAGAGAGAACGGTGCGACAGGTGGTGAGAATCATAAAACAATTTACTAAATAATACTCAATGACAGCGATAGGCGCATTAATCGGGCTTTCATTATCCATACTGTTAATCATAAGAAAGCTTTCTCCGACATACAGTCTGATTATCGGAGCGATAGTTGGAGGGTTGTTGGGAGGACTATCTTTAAATGAGACCGTAACGGTAATGACCGAAGGGGTGAAAGAGGTCACCCCGGCGGTATTGCGGATTCTGACAGCCGGAGTCTTGTCAGGCATATTAATACAAACCGGGGCTACCACGGTCATCTCCAATGCGATTATAAACAAAATGGGTGAGAAACGGGTATTTATGGCATTGGCACTCGCAACGATGTTGCTTTGTACGGTAGGCGTCTTTATTGATGTGGCTGTGATAACCGTTGCGCCGGTGGCTCTTTCAATAGGCAAGCGTCTAAACCTGTCTCCATCTGTATTGCTTATTGCTATGATCGGGGGAGGTAAATGTGGAAATATCATATCACCTAACCCGAACACCATTATAGCAGCCGGAAATTTTAATGCAGATCTATCGGCTGTAATGTTTGCCAATATTTTACCGGCAGTGATCGGTTTGTTTTTCACTGTTTTTGTTATTGTCCGTCTGATGCCTCAAACAGTGAAAAACAAAAAAACAATGATGCAAACAGAGGATAAAGAGGAAGAGAGAAATCTGCCTTCGTTAAGAACCAGTCTGATTGCTCCTGTTGTTACGATTGTTTTATTGGCATTACGTCCTGCGGCAGGAATCAATATCGATCCTTTGATAGCTTTGCCGGTAGGTGGCTTATGTGGTGCTATCTGTATGAAACAATGGAAAAACATTCTTCCGAGTATAGCGTATGGACTGCAAAAGATGTCTGTGGTAGCTATTCTGCTGATAGGAACCGGAACTATTGCCGGCATCATAAAGAACTCTTCTTTGAAAGATTGGATTCTTACAGGATTAGATCATGCTCATATTAGTGATGCATTGATTGCTCCTATATCAGGCGCGTTGATGTCGGCGGCTACCGCATCGACAACAGCCGGAGCGACACTGGCTTCTTCTTCGTTCGCTGAAACGATATTGGCTATAGGCATTTCTGCAGTTTGGGGGGCAGCTATGATTAATTCCGGAGCTACAGTTCTTGACCATTTGCCACATGGTTCGTTCTTTCATGCGACAGGAGGCGTATGCGAACTCAATTTTAAGGAACGTCTGAAGCTGATACCTTATGAATCGCTTATAGGGATAGTGTTAGCTGCCGGAACGACTATTTTATATATAATAAGTAATTAAACAGAATCAAATATTATGAATCCGAACAAACGGTTACTTTCGCTTGATGTACTTCGGGGTATTACTGTTGCCGGGATGATCTTGGTCAACAATACAGGAAAGTGCGGGTATAACTTTGCCGCTTTTGCACATGCCAAGTGGGATGGCTTTTCGCCAGCCGATCTGGTATTTCCGATGTTTATGTTCCTGATGGGTATTTCGACCTACATCTCCTTGTGTAAGTATAACTTCCAGTGTCGACCGGCCATTGCGAAAATCATAAAAAGAAGTCTCTTATTAATATTTATTGGTCTGGTTATGGAGTGGTTCATAACAGCAATAGATAGTGGTAACTATTTTGATTTGAGTCAGCTCCGGTTGATGGGAGTTATGCAACGGCTTGGGATTTGTTATGGTATTACAGCCTTATTGGCCGTGACAATACCGCATAAGCGTTTTATGCCATTAGCTATTATCTTGCTGATTGTCTACTTTATTTTTCAGTTATTTGGAAACGGATTTGAAAAGAGTGCGGATAATATCGTCGGGATTGTTGATTCGGCTATTTTAGGGTCTAACCACATGTATCTTCAGGGCCGCCAGTTTGTCGATCCCGAGGGGATACTTAGTACGATTCCCGCTGTGTCTCAAGTAATGATCGGTTTTGTTTGTGGAAAGATAATCATCGATATTAAAGACAATGACCGCCGGATGCTGAATCTATTTCTTATAGGTACCACGCTGTTGTTTGCCGGCTATTTGTTAAGCTATGCCTGTCCTTTAAATAAACGTTTGTGGTCTCCTTCGTTCGTTTTGCTCACTTGTGGGATTGCGGCATTGTCATTGGCATTGCTGCTCTATATCATTGATGTGAAGCAGAATAAAAAGTGGTTTTCGTTTTTCGAAGCATTTGGAGCGAATCCGCTTGTAATTTATGTGTTTAGTTGTATAGCCGGAGGATTGCTTGTGCATTGGCATATTCATACAACAGTGTTCAATAATTTGCTTAACCCGTTATTCGGAAATTACTTCGGTTCATTTATGTACGGTGTATTTTTCCTGTTGTTCAATGGGCTGTTGGGATATATTTTGTTAAAAAGAAAAATCTATATAAAATTATAAATCAGAATGAAAAGAAAAAGTGTATACACGTGTCTGGTTATGCTGCTTATGTCGTTGGCTCTTCAGGCTAAAGACAAAGACGTAGCTGTTGCGGAAGCATTATTGAAACGTTTGCTGCCGTCATACATCGAGAGTTTTCAGTTTCAAAAGTTAAAAGGAGAGAAAGACTGCTTTACGATAGAGTCTGTAAAAGATAAAATTGTAATCGGTGGAAACAACGCCAATTCAATGGCGATGGGACTGAACCATTACTTGAAATATTACTGTCTCACTACAGTGTCTTGGTATGCGGATATAGCCGTTGAAATTCCTGAAGAATTGCCGATGGTTGGTGAGAAGGTGGTTTCGGAAGCGAGAGTGGATACTCGTTTTTTCCTGAATTACTGCACGTATGGTTACACGATGCCTTGGTGGCAATGGAAAGAATGGGAACGTTTTATTGACTGGATGGCCCTTAATGGTATAAATATGCCTTTGGCAATTACCGGACAAGAAGCCGTGTGGTATAAAGTCTGGTCGAAAATGGGAATGTCGGACATCGAAATACGCTCTTACTTCACGGGACCGCCGTATCTGCCCTGGCATCGGATGGCTAACATAGATCGTTGGAACGGTCCGTTGCCGATGGAATGGCTGGAACACCAGGTAAGCTTGCAGAAAAAAATACTCGCACGTGAGCGTGAATTGAATATGAAGCCCGTATTACCAGCCTTCGCCGGACATGTCCCTGCCGATTTAAAACGGATTTATCCCGAGGCTGATATTCAACATTTGGGCAAATGGGCCGGCTTTGCTGATGCATACCGTTGTAATTTTCTGAACCCTAACGATGCTCTGTTTGCGAAAATTCAGAAGCTATTTCTTGATGAACAAAAAAAACTTTTCGGAACCGATCATATTTATGGTTTAGATCCTTTCAATGAGGTTGACCCGCCCAGTTTCGAACCCGAATATTTGCGGAAGATAGCTTCGGATATGTACGCTACGTTGACGGCTGCCGATCCCAAAGCCCAATGGATGCAAATGACGTGGATGTTTTATTTTGATAAAGATAAATGGACTTCCGAGCGAATGAAGGCTTTGCTGACAGGAGTGCCACAGAATAAAATGATATTACTTGATTATCATTGTGAAAATGTTGAATTATGGAAAAGAACAGAGCATTTTCATGATCAGCCCTATATTTGGTGTTATCTGGGCAATTTCGGAGGAAACACGACTTTGACAGGTAACGTCAAAGAAAGTGGCGCACGACTTGAGAATGCTCTCATTAACGGTGGAGGCAACCTTAAAGGAATCGGCTCTACGCTGGAAGGATTGGATGTGATGCAATTTCCCTACGAATACATTCTTGAGAAAGCATGGAACCTGAATGTAGATGATAATAAATGGATTGAATGTCTGGCTGACAGACATGTGGGATGTGTGTCGCAGTCTGTGCGCGATGCTTGGAAACGATTATTCAATGACATTTATGTACAGGTGCCGCGCACATTGGGTACTTTACCCGGGTATCGCCCTGCATTGAATAAGAACAGTGAAAAACGCACAAGTAATGTGTACAGCAATGTTGAACTACTAGAGGTTTGGAGAAAACTGAACGAAGCACCTTCTGACCGGAGAGATGCTTTTCGCCTGGATTTAATAACTGTAGGCAGACAGGTGCTTGGAAACTACTTTCTTGATGTGAAAATGGAGTTTGACAGGATGGTTGAAGCTAAAGATTATCAGGCTTTGAAAGCTTGCGGCGAGAAAATGAAGGAGATATTGAATGATTTGGATAAACTGAATGCCTTTCATCCTTACTGTTCGCTGGATAAATGGATTGATGATGCGCGGAAGATGGGAGATTCTCCCCAGTTGAAAGACTATTATGAAAAGAACGCTCGCAACTTGATTACGACTTGGGGAGGAAGCCTGAACGATTATGCCAGCCGTTCGTGGGCCGGGCTGATAAGTGATTATTATGCAAAGCGCTGGGAGGTGTATATCAATACATTCATCAAAGTGGTTGGGGAAGGTGTAGAGGTGGATCAGAAGCAACTTGAAGATGAATTAAAAGAAATAGAAGAAGGTTGGGTAAATGCAACTGATCGGAAGGATACTCGAAAAGATGTTCATTCAACAACTGACGGATTATTATCATTCTCCACCTTTTTATTCAGCAAATATCAAAGACTGGTGAAATAAATAAGAGGCCTGTTTTATTTGTTGCTCGCGAATCATGCTATATCAGAAAGAATTAATATATTTGAAAATAAGGACTTGATATAATAAGCTTTTTATTTTCATATTTAAAATGATTAAGATGTTCCAGAAATACTCACAGGATGAAGCCCAAGCTTTGGTTAAGGCTCTGAAAGAGGGGAACCAGCTGGCATTTAGTATTGTATACAAGACGTATGCGGCGCAGACCTTTTCTTTGGCATTTAAATATCTGCTGAATAAAGAATTGGCTGAAGATGCCGTGCAGAACTTATTCTTAAAACTCTGGCTGAAAAAAGAAGAGATCGACGAGACAAAACCCATAAACAGATACCTTTTTACGATGTTGAAGAACGATCTGCTCAATACGTTGAGAGATTCAAAGAAAAATATCTATTTACTTGAGGATTGTCTTTCAATGGTTTTGGAATTGGAAGACAATTCTCAAAACGAAAACCTTAAGCAAGAACAAATGAACATCATACAGCAAGCTCTTGAGCAACTTTCGCCGCAACGCCGCAAGGTTTTTGAAATGAAAGTTTCGGGAAAATACTCCAATCAGGAAATAGCCGATAAACTTAATCTTTCGATCAATACAATTAAATTTCAATATAGCCAATCTTTGAAGCAGATTCGCGCGACAGTGGGAGAGCTTAGCCTATTGTTGCTTTATTGTATGATGTAGTTTTATCACTTTTTGCTGATATGGAACGTTCTCTTGAGTTAACACGGTTTAACGTAGTCTGTATAATACTTTTTTGTAACAGTGTGTATTACTAATAGATATTGAAATATGAAATCAAAAAAGAAACATACAAATCAGGACTTTGAAGTAGTTGACGGCATCGGGAAATATATGGATGACGACATTCAAAGGATAATAGAAGGTAAACAGCTCGAATTGGGCGACAGAGAATTGCCTCCTTTTGATGAATATCGCATTTATAAGAATATTCAGGAAGCCGTGATGCGGGAAGAAAAACGAAAGAACAGGAGAATAAGGATGCCATTGTTCTTTAAGTGGACGGTAGCTTGTGCAATTGTTTTGCTTGTGATAGGTGTAGGATATAATTTCTATCAAAGTCATAGTGAGGCAAACCTTGTTTATCGGGAGGTTTGTGCTGTAAGGGGTGAGAAGCTACTTGTATTACTTCCTGATGGTAGCCGGGTGTGGTTAAATGCCGATTCTAAATTGACTTATCCGGAACAGTTTGCAAAATACAACAGGAATGTTACGCTGGAAGGAGAGGCTTATTTTGAGATAGCAGAAAACAAGAAATCCCCTTTTCAGGTGCTTGCCGAGAATGTGAAAATACAAGTGACGGGAACGTGTTTCAATGTAAAAGCATACGCTTCGGATAAGGTAATCAAAACTACACTCGACGAAGGAAGTATAAATATCGGGCATGTGCAAAGCCGCAGGCCTATGCAGCAAATGCTTCCCGGACAAACTGCAGTTTATGAGAAAAGGAGTAATGTAATAAAAATAAAAACTGATAGATATCACGATGATGCTTCGAGTTGGAAGAGCAACCGGCTTATTTTCAGAAATGCATCATTGAAAGAGGTGCTTACAACACTCTCGCGTCATTTTGATATAGAGATTACAGTTAAAAACGAAAAGATTGCTTCGTTTACGTACGACTTCGTTTGTAAAGGGAACGATTTGAACTATGTGTTGGAGGTGATGCAATCCATAACACCGGTTAGCTTTAAAAAAATATCAGAATATACATATACCGTTGAATAAGTAAACTTAATCTAATAACAAAAACAAATTTATGAAAGCACTTTTAAAGCCCATTGTATGGGTATGCCTTTTCTTCTTTGCGTATCAAAGTACGTATGCGCAGGCTCTTAAAATAATGAGCTATAATTGCCGGATGTCCGGACAGATGACTGGTTACTCGGTGAAGGAGTATGCTGTATTTATCAGGAAATACAATCCGGATGTTGTAATGTTGCAAGAGATAGATTACAACACAAAAAGGAACAAAAATCAGGATTTCACCACTCAACTGGCTGCGGAGTTGGGATTGTTTTCCGTATTCGGGAAAGCGATGGATACTGGGGGTGGAGAATATGGAGTGGCTATCCTTTCAAAATATCCTTTTGTTTATATCAATAACAAAACTTTTGAAGGGATAGACGGAGCCAAAGAACCCCGGACGCTATTATATGTAGATATTCAGGAACCGGGAACTTCAGACGTAATCAGGATAGGAACGACTCACCTGGATCATTCGACAGACCTGATAAGGAGCGCAATGGCCGAACAGATTAATGAGCGGATTGGTACGGGAGATACCCCGACACTGCTGGGGGGAGATTTTAATGCCCGGACCGACTCTAATGTGATTTGTGAGGTAATGAAGAACTGGCAGAGAATCTGCGATGATACATTCACCTATCCGGCAGATCAGCCGACAATCAAGATTGATTATATATTCGGACTTCCACAGAATAAGTGGAAAGTGAAATCGTTTAAAGTTTTATCTAATCCGGAGGTTTCTGACCACAGGGCTTTGTTTGCTGAAGTTGAATTTGTAAAATGAATGAAATATGAAATCAAACTATCTATATCTGCTATTTATATGTGTCATCTCTTGCCTGTTCGTTTCATGTAGTGATGAGGATAACAAGGGAGAAGATATTCCGGAATGGAACCGGTTCAGAACAACTAACGTATTGGTTTATGCACACTTGTCAGAGCAAAATTTATTTAGCTCTTGTAGTTATAAAGAGGTGGCGTCATCTATCAGAAACACTGTTCATTCAGTGGCATTGCTGGACAGGACGAACGCTGTCTATGGGCAAACAGCAATCATAAATACGGGTACGGAGACTGCTAGAGAAAGTAAGAAAGTGCCGGTGTTTGTACCTGTCAGCTATAGTAACGGAGAGAAAAAGATAATCGGCAGTACGGTTCTTTTTCCTTCTACTATTTCCGAAATGACACAATATGTAGTAAAAAACGATTGCAGATATCTTGAAACAAAAACAGAAGCAGTGAACGGAGTAGATATGCTCTTCTGTTCTGTATCATTAAATAGTGAAGACCTGATAGCTCCGGCTGTCAACGTTTTCAAGAAAAAGGTAAACGAACAGACGGTTCTGGTAGGCACTGTTAAACGTGCGTTATTGCCTAATCTTGAGTCGGCAATTACTTCTAACTTAACTTCTGATACCTATTCTTTTGTAGAAGTGGAAAATAGAAATAGAGACTCCGAGTATTGTATATTTGTCCTGACTTCACACAAATGGGCTTTTAGGGGGGTAACCGAAACAAGTGTAAGCGGAGATTTACATTGTTTTCAATTACAAATCGAATCTTTAAAATAAAAAATGAACGGTCATGAAGCAATATATCAAAAATATAATGATCCTGATACTTGCCCTTTCATGGGGTTTGTTGTTGACAAATTGTAGTGATAGTGAGTCTGATTATTCGGACGACAACGCGTATCCGCCACCTACTGTAGAACTCACTTCTCCCTCTGAAATAGATGTGGTGGAGTATAACTCGACGGTGACTGTATCTGCTAAAAGTTTCTCTGCTGTGGGTATACATAGTATATATGCTACCTTGTTGAAGATGGATGAAAATGGAGAATATGAAGAGATAAACGCGACTGAACGCCAACGTTTAAAGATAGATACTCTGCAAACTGATATGACACTTGAATTTGACTTGAATGTCAAGGTCAACACGCGTGAAGCAGCCGGGATACTGGTAACATCAACGGACGTTTTGACAAAAACGGCACAAAAGGTAATACCTATTAAAAAGATAACTAAACTTCCATCCCAGATATTCACCGAACCATCAGATTTCCCTGTTTTAGTACCCGATGAAGAGGTTTCTCTGTCTGTAGTGATTCGTTCAGCTGTGGGCATTAAGTCTATAAAACATACGTTGTGTAATAAAGTACTGGGTGACCTGAAGGAATATACGACTATTCCGGTATCAGGCAATCCGTTGGAAATGGAATTTATCCTAAAAACTGTCGTAGACAATAAAGAGACCAATGGAATCAAGATCGTGGTGGAAGATATAGAAGGGTTGAAAGAGGAAAAGATTATCAATATCGAAGGTCTTGAGGGTGTTGACAATAATGTTGCGCTTGTTTTCAACGATATCGAAATGGCACCCGAATGGGAACATTCAACAGAACCGGATCAACCTTATATTTTCTCCATAGAGGGAATAATGGTACAAGGTGTGCAAAAGCATGTATTAAGCCTGAAGGAAATTAAAGGATATGGCTCAAAGGCAAATAGCGTAGACTTTGCTTTCATCAATATATGGAGAAATCCAAGCTTTGTTGCCGTTAAAAACAGAGGTTTCTCTTATGTCAGTGCGTCAAGAATTAGTGGAGGACCGATAGGGCGAGCTTACGATGTGAATGACTGGATCAAACCGGCAGGTGTTGCTACCAACAAAACGCTGTTTACCCTTATCCCTGATGATAAGGTTACTGATCTTGGTATTGATGTGATGATGGCGAATGCGGCTTCGGACGTCAAGACTTTTGAGGCGTTGAATGTATTGGAAAGTATAGCTAAAGGAGGTGCCGATATGTTAATGCAAAGAGTCAATGCGTCTGATGGATATCCGAATGATCCTTGTAGTTTGCAGATAAAAGACGGTTCTTATATTGCCTTTGTTACTGCGGCGGGCAAATACGGTGTCATTCATGTTATTGAAGCCGCAAACGATATGGATGCATTAGTTGCCGGAGGATGTAAAATAGCTACTCCTACAGGAGTGGTAGGAAGCCAGGGGCCAGCCTATTCGGGAGCTGGCATAACCGGACTCACTTATGACGGTGTGGCATTACTCTATGGACGTACCTGTAAGTTGAAAATTGTGGTTCAGAAGTAATGTTGGTATAAATTAAGGAATAAAGGACAATACATTTATATTTTGATGTAAAAGTAAAGAAAGGTCGGCTCATAAAAGAAAATGAGTCGGCCTTGTTTTTAGATGTCTTTTTAAATATTGGTTATAATAGTTTTGATGTTATCTCATTAATTTGCGTATCAAACACGAAAATATTATTTTCCTTTATGCTTTTTGCCGGAAAAGCTATAACTTCGAAGCACTTTTTAATTTGAATAATAAATGTTAGATTTGAAGCAGCTTACAACTGATGTATGCCGGATTGCTACCGAAGTTGGATATTTTTTGAAAGAAGAACGAAAGAACTTCCGTCGTGAGCGTGTGGTGGAAAAACATGCACACGATTATGTGTCTTATGTGGATAAAGAATCTGAAGTGCGAGTGGTGAAAGCCCTTACTGCTTTATTGCCTGAAGCGGGATTCATTACAGAAGAAGGCTCTGCCACTTATCAGGATGAACCCTACTGTTGGGTGATTGACCCCTTGGATGGAACCACGAATTATATTCATGATGAGGCTCCTTATTGTGTGTCCATCGCTTTACGTAGCCGTACCGAACTTCTTTTAGGTGTCGTTTATGAAGTTTGCCGGGATGAATGTTTTTATGCTTGGAAAGGCGGAAAAGCGTTTATGAATGGTGAAGAAATTCATGTGTCGAACGTTGAGGACATCAAAGATGCATTTGTCATTACAGAATTACCTTATAATCATCTGCAATATAAACAGACTGCTCTTCATCTCATCGATCAGCTTTATGGGGTAGTGGGAGGTATTCGCATGAATGGCTCGGCTGCTGCCGCAATCTGCTATGTGGCTATTGGGCGTTTTGATGCTTGGATGGAAGCATTTCTCGGAAAATGGGATTATTCTGCGGCAGCACTGATTGTTCAGGAGGCGGGAGGAAAGGTGACTGATTTTTATGGTGAGGATCATTTCATAGAAGGACATCATATTATCGCAACGAACGGGAATCTTCATCCTTTCTTTCAGAAGCTCCTAGCAGAAGTCCCTCCATTGAATATGTAGGTGCTATTGCAACTTCAAATTTCTATTATTATGAAACACACACTTCTTATCAAAGACTGGCTTAGTTCCTTCTTATCTTTGCTATTTCCCCGTTGCTGCGTTGTTTGCGGCCGACCGTTAGCAAAGGGTGAAGAATGTATCTGTACAGTATGTAATATCAATCTACCCCGTACTAATTATCATCTTCGAAAAGATAATCCGGTAGAACGGCTCTTCTGGGGACAAATCCCTTTGGAACGGGCTACTTCTTTTTTCTTTTATGAGAAAGGAAGCGACTTCCGGTTGATTCTTCATCGGTTGAAATATGGTGGACAAAAGGAAATAGGTGCAATTATGGGGCGGTATATGGCTGCCGAACTTTTGTCTTCCCATTTTTTTCAGGGAATTGATGTGATAATCCCCATACCGCTTCATAAGAAAAAACAGCAAATCCGTGGTTATAATCAGAGTGAGTGGATTGCCCGTGGTATTGCTGCTGTAACAGGAATACCCATCGATACAGAATCCATATTGCGTAAGAAAAATACGGAAACGCAAACGCGTAAATCTGTGTTTGAACGTCGGGATAATGTGGAAGGTATCTTCGAGCTTCAGCATCCCGAAACACTTGCCGGAAAACACATATTGATAGTTGACGATGTGTTGACCACTGGTTCTACTACTCTGGCATGTGCTTCCTGCCTAGTGAATGTGGAAGGAATACGGATTAGTATATTGACGTTGGCAACGGCTTAAATTTGTTTCAAGAATGTATAAAGGGCTTCTCAAAGATGACTTTTTATAAAAAAAACGAGATTGAGAACCGAATGAATTAATAATTTCTTATATTTGCACTGTCGTAGATCGACATGTTTTTATGTTTTTGAAGAAAAAAAGCGTTTAGCAGATTTCTGTGCAAGCGAAAAGTCGAAAATTCAAATACGCACATGAAACAGTAAAATGCTCCTTGCGATATGCGGGGGGTATTTCCTGTTTGTGCGTATAGGGCTTCGACTCCCTCGCTTGCGGATAGGCAAATGCCCTACCGCTTTTTTTGTATATACAGGGTTTGTAAAAGGGCGCAAACCATCATTTGTTATAAATGGAAAGAACAAAAAAGATATGCCCGCTTTCTCCTCAAAGCAATCGTGTGATTTGCTTGAGAATACCCTTCTTGGCTGCATCGCCATACAATCAAGAAATCATCCGGCTGGACATCTCTTATGGTATTCTTTCCTTCTTTTATGTATTTAAACCGATTTGAAATGAATGAAGATAGAGAAATAAACAGGTTCGGCTAAGACCCCAAGACGAGGTGGTTTATATCCAAACGGTAGGACTGCCTCGTCTATTTTTTCATTAAACAAATGAAGTGTCACGGCGAATCTATAGCAGCCAGTTGGTTGTGGTTTGCTATTTTTCGCCAAGATCTAATGTTATTTAAACTTTAAAGGCAAGTCAAATGGGACGGAGTGGTGTCTGACGGTTAAAAGGTCGAAAACATTACATTTATGTGTAACTACTTGCCTTTATCAAGAAACGATGAGGTACGACCAGTATCAGAGGGGGACTAATGGATTTATCCGGGAGGTTCCCCTTATTCTTTCGTCTTTGTTCTCAAACTGATCCCCAAATCCCCAATATTCAGACTAAGCCGCCGTTTTCAAACTGAACCGCTGTCTTTGGAGTAGTAGCAAATCAGCGGGGATAAATTTTAGATTAGTCTGAAAAATCGGGGAACAGTTTAAAAGTTTGGGTAATGTGCTTTAGGGCAGCCTATACCAAAAAAGTTCGTTCCTGCACAGTTTTGAGCTAAACGAATGCATGCCTCGCCACCGTATCTCCGTTAGGTGTGCCAATAAGACTTTTTTAATTGCCCAAACAAATTATCTTTATTGCCTAGTCAGATTATCTCAATTAGCTACTTTTACTTCGTTCCACTATAATGGAACGAAATAAAAATAGCAAGTGGAACGAATCTGGATAGGCAAACGGATAAATAGAAATGCCCAATTAAAATCATTTCCTATGAATAGACGATTCGACTCATTCCATATGGGTTTTGAACAATTCGATGCTCTTTTCTATAACATGTTCAATTCTTCCAGCTCCTTCACTTTTCTTCTGTATTGCCGATAAACAAGGAGTTTGCAGGTGAATAGCCGCCCCTTCACCTTCTCTTCATCGTGAATCAAGTCAAATTGCTACTTTCAGATTCCACCATTAAGCAAGATTAGTAAAGCTATTTCGTAATTAGTTTCAACCCTATTTGAAACTAGATGTTTCACGCCGAGAAACAAAGTGTTTCAAGCAGTGAAACGAAGTGTTTCTCGGTGTGAAACGGATTGTTTCAAGCCTTGAAACAATTTTTGAAACTAATCGCTACAGGAGAAGAGATGGTGAAGTTGTTATCCTTCACCCGCAAATTCCTTATTCATCGGAGAGACAGAGAAAAGATGAAGGGGGACATGGAAAAATGGAAAATAAATATCCAATAAGAGAATTTATTCAATTCTGTTGTGATTCAATACCACACCAGTTAATCACTATTTAATTCCTTTTTGTACCGATATGATGTACCTACTTTTAGAGATATGGTTGTTCTGAGCCAAATCCCACAAGATATATTATTAGTCCTTTGGATGATAAGAAAGGTGAATAAATAGAAAAGCCACCCTTCTAGGTGGCTTCTTTTTTGCTCTTCCTCTTGGACTTGAACCAAGGACCCTCTGATTAACAGTCAGATG
>ERZ860388.605-NODE-605-length-27749-cov-3.139272_pt1 | contig 27749 bp, 18 predicted proteins | sample MGYA00509978_ERZ860388 | MGnify/ENA primary metagenome ERZ860388 (study PRJEB30046, sample SAMN00715225) | human gut metagenome | study: EMG produced TPA metagenomics assembly of the A metagenome-wide association study of gut microbiota in type 2...
TGGCTGCCGTATAATTGTTCCACATCGGAAAGATAGGCAGCCATCCGCCCTGTTCTCCCTTGACGAGGAAAGACTTGGAAAAATCTCCCATGGCAGAAGGGCTTAGGATGGAATAGAGAGGTAATACCGCTCTGTAAATGTCCCACATGGAGAAGTCGCAATAGTACGTGAAATCCTCTGCCCGGTGTGTGGTATAATTTTCCGAAAACCCCGGATAATAACCTTCTGCATCGCTGAAGGTACGCGGTAGCATGCGGGCGTTGTAAAGGGCCGTATAGAATTGTGTTTTCTTTTGGTTATCGTCGCTTTTTACGACTATCCGGCTCAAGGCTTCTTCCCATTTTGCAGCCGATTGTTTTTTTACCGTTTCAAAATTCCATCCGGGGATCTCTGTTTCCAGATTCTTACGGGCGTTTTCGATACTGGTAAAGGAAGTTCCTATCTTGACTTGTACACTGTTGTCTTTTGTAGGGGCAAGTTTTAGCCAGGCTCCTACCTTGTGTCCGTCTCCTTTGACTTCCGTCTGTCCATCGGTTATTTCATCGTCTTTCCATGTGCCGAAAGAGTCGAAGCTATCTTCGAATCGGATTACAAAGTAACCGCTGAATCCGGCGCTTTTACCATTGCCCTGATAGATTCGGTGAGCGGGATTATAGCCTGTTATTTCTTTATTCAGGGAGTCGATTTTCAAATACCCTGATTTCTTGTCGCTATTGGGCTCTATCACGATGTAGCGGTCTTCCTTTGTTTCTGTCGGAAAGCCGAAACGCATGAGGCCCGCACGGGATAATCCGGTAAGCTCCGCATTGATCTGATAATCGTCCAGAATAACTTGGTAGTAGTAAGGTCTGGCAGTTTCCGTGTCATGGCTGAACCGGGATGCCCGTTCCCGTACATCCGTTTTCAGTTCGCCGGACAGTGGCATGATCGTCACACTGCCATAGTCCTGCATGCAGGAGCCGCTTATCCAATGGCTGGCACGAAATCCCTGTATCTCATTGTGGTAATAATAATAAGGAGGATTGCATTTGTGCTCCCCTTCCAGTGTTTGCGGCACCCAGTTTGTCATGCCGTTGGGGATGCCTACTGCCGGCATGGTTTGTCCTTTCTCCTCAGACGGTGCTTTATCTCCCCGGGCATACTTTTGTATATCCGTACCGATAAGCGGGTTTACGTAGTCTGCGTATTTCTCCGTCCGTGTCATTGAACAACCGGATAACAATAATGTGTATAGTAAACTTAGATATAATTTCATCATTCCGTTTTATTTTTCCATTAATGCGAAAGCACGCCATTTTTAGATTATTATCTTGTGTGGCGGCGGTCGGTGCAAATATAGCAAAGATAATGATATACAGTAACTTTGTCGGCATTTACTTCGACATTAGCTATGTTTTGAATCGATTTTAGACATAGGAACAAAAGAAACATATTTCTTGTATAACTTTTATAGGCAGTTTATTTATTCTTTGGTTCTTCTGTCTGAAAAAAATAATTAGTTCATGTCTAATCAGTTTTGCAATATAACGAGAAAAGATGTATAAGAAAGGCAAGAGCCTGTTTAAATTTTCATTTCAGGTTTTTTTTCGGTTTATCCTGATCAAAATCCAAATAGGCTTTTGCTTATTGTCATTAGTATTTATATGTTTCCCAGAGTTTTAGTTCACTCCATAGCGCACTTGATTACTCGGTTCCCTGCTTTCACGGATTGCGTTGTTGAAAATCGATTTCTTAATATGCAAAACATGGGGATGTTGTGGTATGAAACATCCCCATGTTCAGAATTACAACATCCCCATGTTTTGGACAAAAACATCCGGATGTTGTGATAAAGTATCTTTTGTATGACTATAATGGATTTTTGATCATTTTCTGTACCAGTTCCGGGTTGTTTGTCGTGATGTAATCGGCACCGTGATCGATACACCATTGTATTTCTTCGGGTTCGCTTACCGTCCAGATATTGACTTCGAGTCCTGAATCATGGAGTTGCTTTATCCATTCGGGATTCTTTTTGAATACGTTGATGTGATAGTCGGCTCCTGTTCCTCCGATTTTCTTTAATACGTCCGGTGCTACGCCGTTCAGATAGAGAATCGGGCATTTGGTTTGTTTCACAAGCTCATCGAAAGCATTTCTGGAAAAAGTAATGTAGGAGGTTCTTGTTTCCAGTTCTTTGGCTTTTATTAGGTCGAGGATCATTTTCACGGCTTCTTTTTCATGTTCCCTGTTTTTATGGGGTTTTATTTCCAATACCAAGTCTATCGTAAGGCGTTTGGCAACGTCGAGAAACTGATCCAATGACGGTAGGTATTCTCCGTTTTTCAATTTCTGATTCAGAATGGTGTCGGATGACGTGGCTTCTATTACGTAACCGTTTATATGATCGTCGTGGTTTACTACCAGTTTTTTATCGGCTGTCAGCCATACGTCGAATTCGCATGCGTCGCATTGGATGGAGTCGGCTTTTATCAAGGCACGGATGGAGTTCTGGGCCGAGCCTTCGATGTCCCAATATCCCCGGTGAGCCACTACTTTGGGTTGGGCATTTACAGTAAGAGTTACGAGGATTCCCATCAGACAGATGAATACAAGTTTTCTTTTCATGATATACTGAATTTTGAAGTTATTTTTCGAGTGAGATAATTACACTTCCGGGAGAATGGCAGGAAAGGCAGAGTGAGTCTTTCTTCCTTTTGATTTTCGCATGGGAAGTGTTTTCTATGATGCTAACTTTTCCATAGGTTGAATTTGGGGGGAGAGAAAGCCGGAAATCGCCTTTGATGGGGTTGCTGAAAAAGATGACCCTTTTCCCGTCGATGAATCCGTCGTAAGCAAATGCAGACCCTGTATCGAGCAACGGGGTGGCGATCCAAGTGTATACCCCGCTCCACGAATCATGATGACCGGTGGTTCGGAGGGCATTCCCGATGAGCTTGTGATAACATTTAGTCCATGAGTTACCAATGAAAATCACGTCATCATCGGGGAGTTCATCATGTGTTCCCAGTCCGCGGTGAAGGAGGAAAGAAGATTGAAAATACGAATCGCCTTTTTCGATGAACCGGTTGAACCGGGGAAAATCTTGTTTTTTAAACCGGTCTGTCTGGTGTATGTTGGTCCAGAAAGGATACTTTCCTAAGGGGGTGAGAAGCTGGTTTTCATCTTTGAACATGGATTGCATTCCGTAATATTTGGTTATTATGACGGGAGTCCGGTTGATGTAGTCGTGAGATAAATCGACCTGGATGCTGTTACCTCTTATCGTGTAATTTACGTTCTCAATACATAGCGTATCGGTAAAATCGGTTCTATCTCCGGTCTGTTCTGCGCTTAGAGGATTGAATATCCGGTTTTTTACTTCCAACTTTATTGTTTGTGTTTTCAAGAGGGTGTCGGAGGAAATGCTTTGTCCGTCGGCATAGAGTTTTATCGAGAAAGTTTCGGCTGTTTGGGTCTTTTCGTCCGTAAACAGATGGTTGCCGCCACACCAACCGCCGCCCCGGATCTCAAATGGGCCGATATTGTCACTGTATGCTTCATTTACGACCGTAGTCGTAGTATCGGTAGTGGCGGAGGTGACGGAAACACGGTAAAAAGTGAATAAATCATTTGCCATGCACTTTTTGAACCAATAGTTTATTTCGTGGTGATCGTCGATTTGGGAAGACACATACACATTCTCTCCTGCTTTTCTGATCGTGCAGAGTCCGTTGTGAGACTGCATCGACAGGGGGGAAAGCAAAAAGAAAATGAGTATGAGCCTGTTCATTGTTTTATTTATTAGGTCGATGATTTAATCTATTCGGTTAGTGTCTTCCCTATTTTGTCAGTGCCTTTATGCTTCTGCGGGCAACGATGTGGCGCGCCAGCCGATCCATAATCTTTTTATCTTCCGGAGAGGAGGAATGGTATAAATCCAATAGCCCTTTGCTGCCGGTGTAGTAGGCTATAGCCGAAGTCTCAAAAACATTATGGTCTTCGAATGCCTTGATATATGCAAGCATCCTGTCATAAGAAGAATCCTCACAGTCATAAAGGGCCTTGCTGTCGCATTCGAATTCCATAGCCATGCCGTGACGCAGGGCGAGTTCACAAGCTTCGTCCAGACGCGAATCGGGGATGTCTTTTGTAAAGAAATGATTGGGCTGCTGATAGGCGATGTCGAATCCTAATTCTTTCCACTGATCGTATCCTTTCGCTTTCCAATAAGGAATCCAGACAAATTCCTTTTTCTTGGCATGGATGTACTGACTTACGTATTTCGGGAGATCTTTGCAAGTGGCAATATCCTCGTCCACCCAATAGAAACCGGATAATTCCAGATTCTTATATTTGGCCTTTTTGAAGCGGCTCATCAATTGGTCTATGTACCATTGGGCAGCTTTTATCTGATCGGCTTGCCGGTTGAAATCAAGGGGAGTTCCGTCTATCGATCCCCAGTCTTTTTGTTTGGACAGGGGAATGGCGACTCCTAAAACAACCTTATGCTTGAAGCGGGGTTTCCCAATCTCTTTTTTCTCTTGTTCGATGCATTGATCGAGAGCGTCCAGTGCTTTCCCTTTTTCAAAGATTCTGTCGAGAAGCCATTCCCATTCCGTTTTCCGTGCCTGTTTTTTGGTATATCCGTAGGCATAAGTGGAGCCTTTGCCATCGGCAAACTCGAGGAATAAAAAGCCGTCGAACAGCCATTCTTTTGTACCGTCGGCAAACTGGTGGGTGACGTATGGGACAAACTGGTCGGGTGTCCAGTCGATTCTTTGCACGCCTCCTTGATAGATGAGTGCCAGATCGCGGATTTTATTGGTTTTGTACTTGCTTCCTTCGTTTCCTCCGGCTTCTGAGGAGTGGAAAGGGACCATGAGAATGAGCGCTGTTAAGAGGTATAGAATCTTTTTCATGTTTAATAATTTTGTTTTTTTAGAGCCTGTTTAAATTTTGCTCAGTATTATTTTGAGAGTTATTTTTGAGGATGTTTTTCTGTTTTTATGAGGAGGATAGCGGGCTATCTGACGAGTAAAAACAGGAAAACAGATCGAAAATAAACTCAAAATAAACTGATAAAAACTTTTAAGAGGAAAATTTAAACAGGCTCTTTAATGTTACTAATTTTTTTATTTGTAAAATAGGGATTATTAGACTATCAGCGAACGGTTACCTTTCTGGTCTCTCCATCGACTATCACTATGTAAATGCCGGACGGACATTGAAAACTTTTCCTGTTTTCGCTGACTAGTATGCCGTTGGCGGTATATATCCGGATCGATTCGGGATCTCCCGATATATACAGTTCTCCGACACCTCCTGCAACGATGACATCGGTTTTAGGAGGATCGGGCGTTTCAATGCCCACGCCCCGGCTACGTCTGTTCAGGATGTGGCCGGCAATCCTGTCCAGAATAAGCGTATTCTCGATAGAGTTTGAACGGTACATATCGAGGATTCCCTTGGTTCCCGAATAATAGGCAATGGATGACTCTTCGAAGACGCCGTTGTTTTCGAAAGCATTGATATAGCTTTCCAATCTGCTATAATAAGAATCCTCTTTTTCGTATAGCACGTTGCTGTCGAACTCCACTTCCAGTCCCATTCCGAATTTTCGGGCAGTGTTGCAGGCTTGATCCAGCCGGATGTCGGGTATGTCCTTGCTAAAGAAATGGTTCGGTTGTAGGAAAGCGGTATCGAATCCTAATTTTTTCCATAAGTTATATCCGGATGCATTCCAATATGGAATCCAATAGAAGCGTTTGTCCAGTTGATGAATGTATTCGCTGACATCTTTAGGCAGATCTCCGCACTTGGCTGTACTCTCTTCGAGCCAGTAGAAACCTGTCAGTTCCAGATTGTTGTAGGTTTCTTCTGCAAATCGTTCCATCAGTTGGTCTATATACCATTTGGCGGCTGTTATCTGATCGTCTCTGTTTGTGAAATCCAACGTCTTCCCATCAAGACTTCCCCAGTCGGTTTGACCGGTGATGGGCGATACGACTCCAAGTACAATTCGGTGTTTGAATGACGGCTCTCCGATGATCGTTTTGTAATGCTCGATACACGAATTTAAGGCATCGAGAGACTTACCCTTTTCGAATACTCTGTTCAGCAACCATTCCCAGTCGCTTCTTTGGGCATTCCGTGTTCCGTAGCTGGAACCGAATGCTATCTGCCAGCTATCTGTAAATTCGAAAAAGAGAAACGAGTCGAAAAACCATTCCATACGACCATCGGCAAAAGTGTGGACCACGTAAGGACGCAGTTCGTCTTCCGTCCACTCGGGTCGATGGTTACCGCCCTGATAGATGAGGGCCATATCCGAGACTACATCCGTTTTATAAGCAGCTGTTGCCGTACTTGCACCGAGGAAAACGGTAATGACCGTAATGGCGAGTGTGATATATGTTTTTTTTAAAGTTGACATCATTTCTTTTTATGGTTTATGGCTTTTTTTAATATAGGTAATATTGCGTCGACGTATTGTTCGAATCCACAATCGGTGAAATGGATACCGTCGACAGTCGATTCGCCGTTGGCGGAGATTAATGACCTCCCTTTCACCAGATATATTTTTTTCAGTCCCTGCTTTTTCAGTGATGAAAAGGCTTGGTTCATAGCATCGTTTTTGTCCTTAATCTCTTTGGCCATTCTAAGGTCGAACTTAGAATGGGGGAAAATGGGGTCCTCGACAAATATCAAAGGGACGTCCGGATGCTTTTCTCTCAGTATCCGTACAAACTTTTCCGTTTTTTCCAGAATCTGTTCGGGAGATGCATTCGGCACATAATCGAGCACGTAAGCGGATGCATCCACATGGGCCATCATCTCTGCCACTTCATAGTCGATGAAAGCATTGCCACTGAATCCCAGGTTGATGGTTTCTACGTTTAGTTTTCTTCCTATCAGGTTGGTGGCAGCCATTCCGGGACGTGAGGCACAGGCTCCTTGCGTAATGCTGCTTCCGTAAAATACGATGGGTTTTCGGGTATCGGGGTAGGGTAACGAAGGCTGCCCGATGTGAGACGGTGCAGCGACTCCGATCTGCAATGAATGAATCCCGTCGTACAGGGGAAGGTAGAGCATATATTCACGCTCGGTGGCATCCATGCCGGATATGATCTGCCATTGATTGGTTTTACCCGAAGGTTGCGCACTGTTCATAAACCGCCATTTGCCATCGATAAAGCAGTAGAGGTCGAGTCCCTTGATACCGACCGGTGCCATGTGTTTCATGGAATTGTTGAACGTATTTTCCCATTTCACAGCGATCACGGGCGAGTCGGAACGGAAGCGTACTGCAATTCCGGCGGAATTCTGTCCTAAGTTCCATACCGCTTCCCGCGTAGTTGGTTTCAGGAAATAGGGAATACGGGAAAAAAACGGCAGGGAATCGGGGTATATCTTTCCGATAACCGGGAACCGGACGGCATCGAAATATGTCAATGAGTCCGCCCCGGAGGTACCGGACGCCTGTGTGGTACTTCCGAAGAGAATGAGAGTCGATAGACATACATATAGAAAAATCAATGCCAAGCGTTTCATCATCCGGTTATTTTAAGGGAAATTTCATGACGTTTATTTTCTCTACCGGGCGAAGTACATTGTTTACTTTCCAGGTTCTATTTTTGCTGATGTTGAGAGGAAGCGTAGCTCTGAAATCCTTGCTTGACGCGCCGAAAGAGAGCGTATATTCCCCTTTGGATGTAAGCCATTGCGAGTTGGCTTCATCAAATGAGGCCAGATCGTAATCGGTAAATTCAAGTTTTACCGTTTCGCTTTCCCCCGGCTTTAATTCCCGTGTTTTTCCGAAAGTTTTTAGCTCTGCGCTTGGTTTTTGGATGGAAGTCTGCGGGGCGGAAATGTATAATTGTACGGTCTCTTTTCCGGATACGTTTCCTGTATTGGTTATCTGGATGGTCGCTACCCATTTTTCGTTCTTTCTTTCGAGCTTCGGTTTGCCGAAAGAGAAATTCGTATACGACAATCCGTATCCGAAAGGATAGACGATGGCTTTATTGGCCGTATTGAAGTAGCGGTAGCCTACCCAGATATCTTCTTCGTAATTAGTATAATCGAAGTTTTTGCCGCTTTTGGTCTCTCCCACCATCGGGAAGTTTCTGGAGGAAGGAATGTCGAAGTAGTCTATCGGGAAAGTCATCGGAAGTTTGCCGGAAGGATTTGCTTTTCCGCTGATTACATCTGCTATGGCATCTCCGCACTCCTGTCCCGGAAACCAAGCCAGCAGTATGGCATCCGGTTCATCCTTCCAGGAGTTCATCTCCATGACCCCGCAAACGTTCATTACCACCGCTACCTTTTTTCCTGCAGCGTGAAATTGGGAAGATACGTTTTCAATCATGAATTTTTCTTCGGGCGTAAGGTAAAAGTCACCTTCCAGTCTGCGGTCGGACTCTTCGCCGGAACCCCTGCCGATGACGATGAGTGCGATGTCGGAATTTTTAGCTTCCTGCCCGATAATGCTTTCCGCTTTTGACAGATCCATTTCGGCGATTACCGTCCGGTTGTATGATAGTTTCTCCCAGTCGGTGCTTTCCGGATGTTTGTCGAGAAGGTCATTCTGAAATTCCACGAATTTTGTATAGAGTCCTTTCAATCTGTTGCTTAGTGTATAACCGCCCTTTTCGAGTCCGGTAGATATATCTGTGATATGAGCTTTGTTTACGTTGGAAGATCCGGTACCTCCGGCAATGGACTTGTATGCAGTGGCACCGAACAAAGCTATTTTCGCGCCTTGGGATATGGGGAGAAAGGAACGGTCGTTTTTCAGGAGCACCATTCCTTCGGTAGCGATACGGCGTGCCAATGCTGCATTTGCAGCAAGGTCGGGAGCTTCATTATATTCCCATCCTTTGTTAGAGATGGATTTGGAAATGAGTTTCAATACGTACTTCACACTTTTGTTTAGAGTGGTTTCGCTGATCCGGCCGTTTTTTACTCCGGCTATTATTTCATCTACCTGAGATTGTTCTCCCGGCATCATCAGGTCTGTTCCGCCATTGAGTTGGTCGGCAGTATCCCGTTTTTTATACCAATCGGTTACAATCAGACCGTTATAATTCCATTCGTTCCGGAGAATCGTCCGGAGCAGTTCCGGATTGGCTTGTGTATATTGCCCTCCTATTTTATTGTAAGAACCCATCACGGTCCACGGATCGGAGTTTTTGATACATATTTCGAATCCTTTGAGATAAATCTCACGGATGGCACGTTGGGAGATGCGTGCATCGTTGTAGAGTTTACCTGTTTGCTGATTGTTGGCAATAAAATGTTTCAGGCTCGCTCCGATTCCTTTGTCTTGGATTCCGTTGATCATGGCTGCGCCCATTATACCGGAAAGATAGGGATCTTCGGAGAAATATTCGAAATTGCGTCCGCAAAGAGGGTTGCGCATAATATTGATGCCCGGTGTGAGTACGATGTCGACACCGTAGGCCAGAGCCTCATCACCGATTGCATTACCTTCCAGCCGGGCTATGTCCTTGTTCCAAGTGGCGGCCAGTGCTGTGGTCGAGGGGAAACAGGTGCAATAAGAAGTATACGGTTTGTTTGGTAGGACAGGAGTGATTCGTACTCCTACCGGACCATCTGCCAGATTGATGGAGGGAATACCCAGGGAATCGATCGGAAAAGTATATCCTGCAGATCCTGCAACTATATGGCTGACTCCTTTATCACTACCCGGACATCCTACTAAAAGCCGGGCTTTTTGTTCCAGAGTGAGTTGGCTGACAATATGATTGATGTCTTTATCGTTGTAGTGTGGCTTACTGCCGTTGCCGGCAAAGAGATTGCTGACAGAAAAGACGAGTACATATAAAAGGGATATGATGGCCTTGTGCATGGTGTGGTAGATTTCTTGTAATGAGTAAATAGGAGTGATAAAAAGAGGTTGTAGGAAAGAAAATTACTACAACCTCTTCTCTCTTGATTTATTCTATGTAACTGGTGGTATTTCTATAGAAAAACAGGCTCTTGAAAAGGAGGTTTTTTATTTGACCATTACTTTGGTTGCATTGTTATTGGTTTTAACAATATATGTTCCCGGAATACATTTCACGTTGTTCTCATTACGACTGATGAGAATACCGCTTATGGTATAGACTTCGATAGAAGCGGGCTCACCTGCAATTGTAATTTCACCGGTACCGCCGATAACGGTTGCTTTGGCGGCTTCGGTATCTTTAAGGCCAACACCGCCTTCTACCGTAAATTCATATTTTGCAATGTATCCGCTTGGGAAGTATTGATAAATATGAGCTTGGGTTTCGCTTACAACTTCTACATTGAGATGGTTTCCATAGAAGGCATTGGGAGTATACATGGGGTTATCATCGTCTTTTTGTTCTGAATATTTGGTTGCTATTCTGACATCTGCATCGCTGTCTTCTATTTCAGATGTAGCTTTAGTAGCCAGCTTGGATACGGTGAAACCATCGGCGTTGTTCTCACCGGAAGGATATACGATGTAGTCTTGACCACCCATTTTGAAGATGTAGAATCCTGCACATCCATTGTGACGGGGAGTTACGTAGTAAGAATCGTGTGACCAGTTTCCGTCTTCATCTAAAACCAACTTTTGAATGGAATTACAGTTTGTTTTATTATATAACGGACTTAATATTGATACGTCTTCGCTTCCTTCCCAGCTTGAGATGAACGTAGTGGTGGCAAAGTTTCCTGCAACTTCAAATGGACTTGAATAAGTATAATTGTAAGTATTGGCTACATCTTGCTGTCCGCCTATGATCGGAATTTCGATCAACTGGGGATAATAGGTCGTGCCCATGTATAGGATACCACCGTTTTCTTCATCAAGCACATTGCCTCTGACATGCCCCCAAAAGTCCAGACGTCCTGCTGTGATGCCGCTCAAGGTTACGTCTATAGCCTCCGAACCATCGGCGGGGATAATCCTCAATTCATTGATATCTTTATCAAACGCATTGGGGAATGTACCGATACGGACAAGAATATTTCCTGCATCATCGAAAGTCATATTGGTTCCTCCTCCGGAAGGAATCTCATCAATTTTTCCGGTTTCGTTCCAAACTTCAATTTTTTTGGTTGCTTTGTTCTGAAGATAAAACTTGCCGTCTTTTCCAAATCCTTGACGTACATCTAATGTCAATGGAGCGACGTCTGTATTCATCCATAACAACTTAAGGTTTGAATCCATAGAAGACTTCGCATCTGCAATAGAAGGAGTCAAAGCGAACATGCCGGTTAGCATGATCGTTGCTGTAAGTAATTGTTTTTTCATCATTTTTGAAATTTAAGTTGAACAATAGAAATTATTTTGATTCTGTTTTTGGTCATTGTATCATTAATTTTGCTATCCTGTTGGATGTTTTATCTGATAAGGTGATTATATAAAAACCTGGGGTCAACGATTCTGTGGGCAGTACTGTCGATGTATTGCCGTTTTTCTTGTATCCGAAACGATGGATCAACCGCCCGGTGGTATTGTAGATGCAGACAGTAGCACTTCCGTTGAAATCGATATAGACCTGCTCTCCTGTTCTTGCAGGATTGGGATATACATTGATAGAGCCGGTGGCGGTTGAAACGATACCTGTGCCGGAACCGCCTACGGTAACAAGTAAAGTGGTGGTCAATTCACCTAATGAAGCAGTTAGGGTATGAGTACCTGTGCCGCTACATAATACGGTAGTACCGTTTTCTTGTACCTCTCCCAATTCGGTACTGCAGGAAAGGGTTATTCCTTTCACGTTTGTATCGATGAGCAATCCTTGTGCGTTGTAACCGTATATCACTGGAGAGTAGTAACTGTTCTGTTCCGCTTTTTTCGCATAATCGGCAAAGCGGATTTGAGCTATTTCCTTATCTGTAGTGGCGGGAGTTGTAATGAAAAGGCCGTTTTTAACAGCTCTCAGGCTTCCTTCGCTCGGCGTGTTGATCACTCCCAGTTCCTTGACATACAGGGTAGAGGAACCTCCGCCATCAAAGTTCAGTGCTTCCGTACATCCCAGATTGAGCATTATTGCTGCCAAATCCTTTGAGGGTACTCCGACTGATACCCCCGGTTGGCGACCGTCGACAACAAGCAGTATTACTTTTGTTCCATCAGTGTTGTAACCTATTGCCGTACGGGGTTCACGATTGACCAGATGATCCAGAGAACCTTGTGTTTCAAGAATCTTTCCTCCTTGAAGTAGCATCGGGCATCCGCCGCACATGTCTATGATGTCTGTTTTGGTCACATTATCGAAATAAATGGTCGGGGTAACTTCGAACTCTTCGCCAAGTTGCATCTTGGTCAGTGTGTTGGTCGTAAATCCTGTTCCGGAGAGTACAAATCCATTTTCCGGAATCACCATATTGCCGACATCTTTTACCGGTGCAACCGTTACGCGCATCCGGGTAGCTCCTTCTGATTTCAACGGGCCGTCGACGGCTACGGCACCGACCTCTACTCCTGCCCCTTTGGTGCCCGTAGTGTTGCCTTTACGAGAAGTATACAATATCATCTCATTGTCACTGCGTACGGCATTGACGGCTTTGATGGAAGCCTGTCCGGCATTTGGCGAAACTAATTTGAAAGTAGTATAAGGGGCACCGGAATGAAGTTTTTTATCTTTATCAATACCTATTGCATACCATCCGGTTCCCTTATAACTTTTATACATCTCTCCGTTCGCTACCGTAGTACCGACAGGTCCCATGCCACCAATGAAGTCGGCGTTTACACCGGCAAAATAGATGTTTTCCGGATCATTATGGGACGCCGGCATGTTCGGTACGGTTACATTGCTTGTCAGATTATCCTTTCCCATTATCAATTTCAAGTTTACATTCGGATCGGTCATGTCCGTGGTTGTATAGAATACACGTAACTTCACCGGGCCTTCCAGCATCAAAGTTGCCTGGGTGGTACCGGGGCCTATCACTACATGCGACAATGTATCTACACGATATTCGACGTTTTGCAACTTCCAGGTGTTGGAAGCAAAAGAGCCGAACGGGATGCAACTCAATAAAAACAATAGTAAAGAATAGCTGTTTTTCATGATTCTATAAATTAATTCGTATGCCTTGCAGGGCTTTTACAGTCCGTTTTTTATTATTGTCAGGCAATATTATTTCATGGTCCACACTGTCCATGTTCACGTAATATTGCACTCTTTGACCTTTCGGAGAAATCCATTCGGAGCCGGCTACCACGTTCATTTTGCCAAATCCGTGAACGTCTATTATCGGGTTATCCCCTTTCGGGATGATCTCTTTTACATATCTTCCTCCTACAAAAACATCGTGTTGCTTTTTGCGAAGCACCGAGAGTGTTTTTAAAAAGTCGGCTTCTCTTTTGGCTTCCTCCTTCATTAAAAGCGTAGGATCTACCCAGCCCAACTGTGAACCGTACAGAAAGCATTGCATGGTCTGGTACAGGAAGTCGCCACGATTTACTCTGTCGGTAGGCGAATAGGTATATGCCGATGTGATAAGCCTGTCCGAATAGACCATTGGGAATAAAGGCACTATCTTACAACCGTTGTGGGGCGAATTGACCGTGAGCAACAGATCGAACATGTCGATGTAGCATTCTGCATTCTCTTCGCTGATTAAGATATTTCCCGGTTCCAGGTGATAGGTGCGGAGTGAATCCATCAGATGGCGATAGGACTTGTGCCAGTAGTCACCTCCGCCCCGGGCATGTCCGTGATTGGTGGCCCAACAAGGCTGGGGAGCGGCGGCAGCGATCTGGTCAATATAAACTCCATTGGTTTTCAGTTCTTTCTGGATCTTAATGACAAGATCGGTGATGATCCCTTGCCACAGTTTGGATGCGGGGCAGGTGACGGAGTTCAGTACTTTGGATGTGGGATAAATTTCGGTATAGAGCGTTCCGTCCGGTTTCCGGCATGAAGCTGAGGCGCCATTCAGGGCGGCATAACTGTCGCTTGCGGGATCCCACAACCGCCCGTTGATATAAGGGACGGTGTGGCAACCTCTTTCCCGGACTTCGGCTATCATCTCGGCAAAATCCGTTTTTGCGGGGAAGTAGTCCGGATAGTGGGTGTCATAAGGGTAATGATGCCAGAAGTACCAGTGCACGAAAGTGTTTTTGCCATATAAATCGATGGCTTTGTTTACGGCTGTCCGTACGGTATCATTCACTCCTTTGGCTCTGATCCAGGTATCGGTATCTAAGAGCCATTGAGGGATGTTGCGCGATGCTAACGGTTTGCTTCCCCATTCGGTGGTAAACGTAAAGGGACGATACCATTTCGTTGCTGCATCCTGCCATCCGAGATGGGAGTATCCGATCACTGTCGGCCACGGAAGGGTAAAGGTCTTGCTTGTATGGTCCGACCATCCTTCGGAGGCTACAATGTCTGTTAAGAGAGTTACGCTCTTGTCGCCCACTGCGGCTCTGAAATCTTTGCCGCAGGCTTCTCTGTCCTCAGTGGCATAATATACCGATCCGTCGGGGTTGTGAAGAAGCAGGAGTTGCATGGAACCGGTCACCGAGGGGTAGCTGGAAGCATATACCTGCGGGTTGCTTAAGTCATACTCTGCACCCCAACCTGCCGAGGTGATCAACTTGGCCTTGTCGGGACGGGTTACCGTGATACGGGGGAATTGCGTATTACTTACCAGCCATCCGTCCGGAGTGCCTGCTTGAATATCCCAATAAGCGAGTTCCGAATCGCCGGGAAGAGAAACAGTCATTACTACCGGAACCAAGTCCTGGTAAGTAAGCCGCATGTTCCATTTGAAGGCAATGGCGACATGTCCGTCCTTCGTTGTCTTTGACCATCCGACATACTCGCCGTGAGAGGGGAAAAGTACCGGGTTTTCTCCTTGCGGTCCTTTGTAGGTAAGGGTCCAGGGAACGGTATTGTATCCTTTGCTCAATACTAATTCTTTTCCGTTAAGCGTCAGCTTTGAGATGTCGAAAGCTTCTCCTTTGGGAAATTCCACTCTCACTTTGCTGTTCCGGAGTGTTAGGGTCGAGTCGGTTTCGGTCACTTGCGTACCACTGGCTTGGCCCCACGCTGTAGTAAAGCTTGCGAGAGAGACAAGAATAGATATTAAACAACTTTTCATCATGATATTAAATAGATTACTGGTATTACAAAATTTAGATTCAATATTCGGGATTGGTCAGATTCGGATCACGGTCTGTCTCAAGACGCGGAATAGGCCACCATGTAAATCTTGAAGCCCAGAATCTGTTTTTATCGCGTACCCTGAGTTTGTCTTTGTAGCTTTCATAGGAAGGAACATCGTTCAGGTCGTGCCGTTCGTCCGTTTTGAAATTGGGAATATCGGTGGCTTCCAGACCTTCGTATCTGATGTCGGTTTTGGGCTGCCCGTAAGAAGGGTGCTCGTTCAGCATATCACTGATACCCCAACGGCGGACGTCGACGAACAGTAGTCCTTCGAGAGCCAGTTCGACTTTGCGCTCACGGCGTATTAGCTGACGCATTTTAGTTTGATCTCCTTTCCGATCGGTGGATACATCCGGCATTCCGGCACGTTTGCGCACTTCATTGATGGCAGAGTACACCGATTCGTCCAGTTCGTTGAGTTCTATCTTGGCTTCGGCATACGAAAGGAGTATTTCGGCATAGCGCATCAGGATCAGATTGCTTGAAGAACTCATCAGTTGTTCTGTGTTTTCATCGGCATATTTACGCCATAAATACCCTACTCCATTGTTTACGAGCGATGGACTGGTGGTGGTTACATCCACATTCTGAGCAGTATACCAGGCATTTCTGCGAGGATAGAACCGGGTTTTATCATCGTATATGTTGAGAACGAGTTTCAATGGATTGTTGCCGTCGGTATTGGTGTAATTTATGGTGTCGCCATGACCTGCCAATGTTGCATTGAAGCGGGGATCTCTGTTTCGTGTGGGGTGTTTCGGATCATAAAGTTCCGATTCGTCGATGCGTTTGCCATCAATACATTCATAGGTATCTACGATTAAGGAACTGGGGAAACGTACCGATGAACCATAATTACGGGATGAATGCCCGTAACCTACGGTATGCAGTTTTTTTGTTCCGCTTGTGGAGTACATCAATTCCCATAGCAATTCATTTCGAACATCACTTTTGGCCTGACCGGTTAAGTTGAACAGGTCGGAGAAGTTGGTGGCCAACTTGCGTTTTCCGATCACTTTTTCGGCGGCATCCGCAGCCGTTCTGAAATATTCGCTGCCTTTATTGTTGACATTGAAACTTCCGCCGAACAGGCCGATGCGGGCTATCAGACCGTATGCTACGGCTTTATCTACACGTCCCCGTTGAGTTCCGGTCCAGGGAAGATAGTCGGCGGCGTCGTTGAGGTCTTCGATCAGAAAATCGATAATGTCTCCTTTGGGGGTACGGCCCGATTGGTATTCGTCTATGGTGACGGGAGCCGTAAAGAAAGGTACGTCACCAAATGCCGATACGAGGTTGTAATAGGCATATGCTCTGAGTACACGCGCTTCGGCATAATATTGCCGGGCTGCGTCACTCATCCCTGCAACGGCATCTTTGGCACCGTAAATCACAGAGTTGGCGCGGGCGGCTATCGCATATTCTCCGGTCCAGAAGGCTTGGATTTTACCATTGTCGGGGTTCAGTGTTCCTCCTGCCCCGATCGAGCTGTTTTCGTCTTGTTCGAGTCCGTATGCAGTGTAATGATCAAGAACGATACATGCGGGTACCGACCAGTTCATGTCGAAATACAAAAGGGGATAGATTCCTGTAACACCCTCCTTTAATCCCGCTTCGGTAGCATAGAATCCTTCGGCATCGTATGCAGGGTTCTCCCTGTTGAGGAAATCGGCACATGAGGAAAGTCCTATGATGGTAAGAAGTGCGGCAGTTAAGTTATATAATAATGTCTTTTTCATCTTTCTGGTGAATTAAAATTCTACATTGAGTCCGAATATAAATGTCTTGTTTAGCGGATAGCAGCTTGCACCTGATCCGATACTGTTTTCCGGGTCGAAACCTTCGTAGAAGTTATTCTTTACCGTAAACAGGTTTTGTGCGCTTGCATAGATTCTAACTTTGGATAGGGTGGCTTTCTGTGTCCATCTTTGTGGCAATGTATATCCTACCACTATGTTCTTCAAACGGCAATAAGCCCCGCTTTTTACCCAGAAGCTCGATATCATATTATTGGGATTTGTCCCGCTGGGATCTTCGAGCAATATCGGGAATTTGGCGTTTGGATTGTCCTCGGTCCAGTAATCTAACTGGTATTTGTAAATCGTATAATTGCCCGATAAAGCACGTGCGCCGGCACCGGAATAATATACATCTCTTTTGCCTACTCCTTGGAAGAACAAGGAAAAATCGAGTCCTTTCCAGTCGCCACCCAATGTCAGTCCGAATTCATATCGGGGAGTGGGATTGCCGAGTATTGTACGGTCGTAACTGTCTATCTTTCCATCGGGTACTCCTTCCGGGCCACTGATATCTTTATATTTTATATATCCCGGTTTTACATTGTCGGGGTTACCACCGTATACGGGGGAATTGTTGATTTCTTCCCGGCTTTGAAAATAACCGTCGGCCACATATCCGTACCATGAGTTGTATTGTTCGCCTTCTTGGGTAATCGTTGTAGTACCTACATATTCTTTTCCATATAAATCGGTTACTTCATTTTTTACATCGGAAAGATTTCCTTTGATGTAATAGTTTAGGTTACCCACCCGGTCTTGCCAGGTTAATGAGAGTTCCCAGCCCTTGTTGCGCATCGAACCGGCATTCTCCCATGGAGCAGTCATACCGACGAATAATGGGACAGGAAACTGTTGAAGCATGTCGGTGATGTTTTTTATGTAATAATCGAAAGTGGCGTTGAAACGGTTATTAAACAGACCGAGATCGAGACCTATGTTAATTTGTTTCGACTTTTCCCAAGTGATGGCTTCGTTTGCCAGTTGGATTTGTGCAACGCCTGACGCCAACTCTTTGTCGAACCAGTATCCGTAGTTCGTTGCACTACCTATGGAGGAAGCGTAGGGGTAATAACCACTGATAGCCTGGTTGCCCAGTTCGCCATAAGAGGCTCTTATTTTCAGATTGCTTACTACGCTCTTTGCCGATTCAAAGAAGTTTTCTTCGGATATTCTCCATCCGGCAGATACCGAAGGGAAGAACCCCCAACGATGTCCTTTCTTGAATCTTGAGGTACCGTCGTACCGGCCGTTGACTTCCAGTAAATATCGGTCGTCATAGGCATAGTTTAGTCTGAAGAAGTACGATAACATGGCCCATGCATATTTGGAACTTGAATTGGAGGCTGTACTGATATCTCCGTTTACCAGTTCTTCGTATCCGTCATAATAATAATTTTTACGACCGGCCAACAGATAACTGTAATTTAATTCTTCACTTTGAAATCCGACTAATGCTTTTAAGTAGTTTTTATGGAAATTTTTCTCAAAAGTACCTTGCAGGTTGTACTGCTTGGTAACGGTTTTTGTTCTTTGCTCCGACTTGGATGAACCGGTGGTCGGGAATTCTCCTTTGGATACACCATTTTCATATACCTGGTAAGGTTTTACAAAAGCGTTGGTTTCGCCATCTGTACGTTTCCATGTATAGGCTCCGAAGATGTTGAACCCGTCGAAAGGATCAATGGATAGAGTGGTTCTTGCCGTATATTCGGGGGCGGTACTGTTCGTTACACATCCGTTCCGTATCATAGCGATGGGATTGGTGCCATTAATACCGTATCCCCATGTGCCATCGGCGTTGATACCGGACATGATAGGTGTCATTGTCAATGCTTTGCCGATAATGTTGGCGGCAGTATCCATTACTGGTGATTTTGCCGTTGCCTGTCGTATTCCTATGTCTACTCCGAGCTTCATCCATTTGTTCACTTTTGTATCAGTGTTGACACGTAAGGAGGTTCGTGTAAATTTGTTATTGTCAATCAATCCGTCTTGTGCATAGTAGCCGGCTGTGGCAAAGAGTTTGGTTATTTCATTTCCTCCACTGATGCTGAGCGAGTAGTTTTGAATCAATGCTGATTCTTTGATTACTTCGTTGCGCCAGTCTGTGTCGTAATAATTGATATTGTCTACTCCACCGTTTTGATATATGTCGATGGTTTGGGTGTATAACGGAGCTTGGTCTGCATTGGCACGTGCCACGTCTACTGCCTGCATATATTCTATGGCACTTGTGGGAGTAGGCAGGGTCGTTGGCGTATTGAATCCGGCATAACCGTTGAATGCCAGCTTCACTTTTCCCTCAGAGCCTCGTTTGGTAGTAATGAGTATCACTCCGTTTGAAGCCCGTGAACCATAGATAGAGGCAGAGGCTGCATCCTTTAGTACTGTGATCGACTCTACAGAGTTTAAGTCGATGCGGTTCATATCCCCCTCCACTCCATCGATTAATACCAATGGAGAGGTTGCCGAATTGAGAGATCCTAATCCTCTGATTTTGATAGAGGCATTGTCGGCTCCCGGCTGTCCGGACGATTGAATCGCGGTAAGTCCCGGAATAACGCCTTGTAGAGCGGCGGAACCGGTGGATACACTACGTCTGAGAATGTCTTCACTATTTATGCTCTGTACGGATCCCGTAAGGTTTATTTTCTTTTGTGTACCATAACCCACTACTACTACGTCGTCAAGAATGACGTCGGAACTTTCCAGGGTTATATTCTTTGTTTCGGATTTGCTGACCTTTACTTTTATCGGTGTATAGCCTATATACGTATAGGTCAATGTGGTAGGCTGGGTTAGTTGCAATTCATAATTACCGTCTAAGTCTGTAATGGTTCCTACGTTGTTGGTCGATAGGATAGAGGCGCCTATCAACGGCTCTCCGTCACTTCCTTTCACCTGTCCTCTGATTGTAAAAGTTCCGGATACCACTTTCGGATCGGATGTTTGAGATGATTTTTTTGACAAGATGATTTGTTTCGGACTTTTGATAACATATGCAATCTCCGTGTCTTTGAGGAGGCTGGTGAGAATCGTTTCAATAGATTTGTTGTCTATTTTAAAATTCACTTTCTTGTTGAAATCCGGTAGGTTCTCTGCATAAAAGAACTTATAACCGGTATTCCCTTCAATGACTTTGATTGCCTGAGCGATCGTCTTGTTCGTAATATTAACCGAGTGCTGCGCGTTTGCCGGGTGGGCTATAGTCAATAGCAGCCCAAGCACACATGACGATATGAGCATCTTTAAATGATAGTTCTTCATAGGTTTTTGTTGTTTCTAATTTGATTTTTTCTGGTCTACAATTGTTATTTTATTTTTATGAGATGACACGGTTATGACAGAGTCGGTCATTGTATATGTAAGCGGGTAACTCAGGCTCATTATATACAGGACATTGTTTAATGAGTTGTTCTGGATTGTTCCCGTGAATTTCATGTTTTTTAATTTGGTGTCGTCAATGCAGATTTTTACATTGTACATTCTTTCCATCGTCCGGGCGATGGAAGATAGAGGTTCGGCTTCGAAAACAAGTTGTCCTGTTCTCCAATAGTTGGCAACCGATATGTCATCTACTGTTGATGATTGGATGGTCTGTTGCTTCATATGGTAAGTGGCAACTCCGTTGGGAAGTAGCGTTACGCTTTGTTCATTATTGAAAACTTTCACTTTCCCTTTGGCAAGAGTGGTAGTGATAACACTGTCGGCCGGATATGCTTTCACATTGAATTCAGTGCCTAAGGCTTCTATGTCCACTCCGTTGCATGTCACGACGAATCTTTTATCCGGATTTTTCGCGACTTCGAAATAGGCTTCACCATTGAGCGTCACTACCCGTTCTTCGGAATTGTAATCGCCTGCAAATGATATTTTCGATGCGGAATTCAGGTGTACTATGGTGCCGTCTGCCAGACGCATGCTTCCTTTTTGTCCCGGTTCCACTTCGAAAGTATAAATATTGCTTTCTATCTTATCCTCGTGTCCTGTGAAATGATCGTATAGCAGATAGGAAGCAAAAGCTGAACATAGAATAACGGCAATTGAAGCGGCAATTCTCGGAATAGAATAAGATCTGTGTCGGATAGTGAGTTCTGCAGGAGCCGGTTGCGACGTTGTTTCTTCTATCTTCGACCGTATTTCATTCCACATCTCGCTTTCGAGAGAATCGTCAATCTTCTCAGAGGCATTTTTCCATGCTTCCTTGCTGTTTCGTTCGGCATCTTCCGAATTTATCCACTTGGCAAGTTCCGTGCGTTCCGATGTAGAGGAAGAGCCTGTGAGCAGATTGGTGACTAAATGTTTTATGCGTTCTATATTCATTTTCTGTGGCTGTTTATAATATATATCCACAGTACCCATAAAAGGATTACAAGAAAATGAAATATTTTAGAATTTAGTTGAAGTAATGATCAAAAAGACGATAAATATAGGGCCTATTTTTGATTTTAAGAAATGGATGGTACGATGTATTTGGGTAGAGACCGTCTTCTCGGAAATAGATAATTTTTGTGCTATTTCCTTGTTGGACAATCCATTACTCCATCTCATCAAGAATATCCTGCGACGTGCTTCCGGAAGTTCTGCCAATAATGCGAGAATTTGTTGTTCTATCATGTCACGTGAAAGATTTTCCTCTATTTGCGGTTCTTCCGCTTCTTTTATTTCTTCTTTTATTCGATCGGTATAATTCCTAAGGATATTTAAACGGCGTATTTCGCGGAACAGCAGATTCCGGGAAATGGAATATATGTATCCCTCGATATTGCCGTTCGGGTCAAGTTGTGACCGCGCTTCCCATAATTGAAGGAATGTGTTTTGGGTAATGTCTTTTGCCAAATCCGGGTCATATATAAAGGAGTTTATATAATTGAAAACCTTTCCTACATAAGCTTTATATAGTGATTCAAAGGCTTTCATATCGCCGGAAATGAAAGAGTTTATATTATACAGTTTACTCATGAAAAAATTGATGTGTGGTTATCCTCTGCTTTTGTATATTTCAAATATACCATTTATTTCGGTTACAGTCAAGCGGGTTAACGGATTTTGTTTGCTCTCCCTTTCTTTTTAACTTTTACTTTTCGGCGGTTTTAAAATTGCATTAATCTTCAATATGGCCGGTTGTCATAAAGTGTGATTGCCTGCTTATCCGCTCATGTTTTCTTTCTTGTTAATAAACCGCAATATTTGTCACTGAAAAAAAATATAAATGATATATTTGTTGCCTAAACAGATTGCACCATGAAAAACTTATTTCTTATTTTTATTCTTTTATTTGCTTTAGACCTAAATGCTCAAGATACATTAAGACTTAAAGTCATGACTTATAACTTGAGATTCGGAGAACTTGCAACCATCGATCAATTGGCTGAACATATCAAAGCCTTTCACCCTGACTTTGTGGCGCTTGAGGAGGTAGATGTAAATACCCAGCGGTCACTTGCTCCCCATCAGAACGGCAAAGACATGCTTTCCGAATTGGCGGGAAAAACCAATATGTTCGGCCTTTACGGGAAAACCATTCATTTCAGTAATGGTTATTATGGAATAGGAATACTTTCCAGATATCCATATATAAACGTCACTAAAATAGCTTTACCCAATCCTTGCCCGGAGATTGAACCCCGTGTCCTTCTTGAAGCTCTGTTCGAAGTAGGGAAAAAAGATACAATCTGCTTTGCAGCCACCCATTTGGATGTAACGGATGAAAAGACCCGTGAATTACAGGCAGAATGCATTACCGATCATTTTAAAAGTTCTCCTTATCCTGTGATTATCGGTGGAGATTTTAATGCGGAACCCAATTCCGGGGTCATAAAGAATATAATGACCCGTAATTGGTTTGACGCTACTGACTCGGCTCCGACTTTTCCTGCCTGGAATCCGGAAGTGAAGCTTGACTACATCTACGCCCGTCCTAAAAAGGGGTGGAGGCTGATAAGAACTCAAGCTGTTCAGTCGCTGTTGTCCGATCATCTTCCTATTGTCGCAGAGCTTGAATACATACGTGAACAATAATTTATCGATATACCTTTCATCTGTTGACCGATGATTACTTGATCCAATTCTTCTCGATTTCTTCAAGGCTTTTTCCGGTTGTTTCCGGAACCAGTTTCCATATAATCAGCATGTAGGGGATGCACATACCTGCGAAAATCAGGAAGGTACCGGCCGGAGTGATTGTCTGCAACATCCAGGGGGTTAATTGTCCGATAAGGTATGTTCCGATCCAGAGTGAGAAACCGGCAATGGACATAGCCAGGCCCCGGACTTTGATCGGATACATTTCGGAAAGGAGCACCCAGATGACTGCGCATATCGATATGGCACAGCAGAAAATATAACTTAAGAAGAAGACAAGTAATGCAATACTCGGTATTCCTAATTCTGCCCCTTTGATAAAATAGAATGCGATGAGTATCAGCGAGAGTATCATGCCCGATACACCGTAATATACCAGCTTTTTTCGCCCTACTTTATCAATGATTACCAGAGCTAATACAGTGGTGAGCATATTAACCGTTCCTACCAGTACCTGGTAAAAAAGGGAATCGCCATTGGACAAACCGCTTTTCTCGAAGATGGAAGGTCCGTAATAAAGTACTGCGTTCACTCCCATGAATTGTCCTAAAATAGCAATGGCTACTCCGATCATTACAGCTTTGAGTATGCCGGGTTGTAACAGCATGGCCCATTCTGATTTCGATTCTTTACCGATGACCTGACGTATGGCATTTATCTGTATTTCGGATTCATTCTTGCTGCCATAAATTCGTTGCAGAATGCGACCGGCTGCGATGTCCTTATTTCGAAGAACCAGCCAGCGCGGACTTTCGGGAATAAAGAAAATGATCAGGAAGAAGAGTAGTGCCGGAACTGTTTCGAGCCCTAACATACCTCTCCATATTTCATCTGAGAATATCTTAACGATCCATGGATAACCGGACTGGGCGGCGGATTCTGTTCCCAACATCAATTGGTAATTGGCCAGGTATGCACCTAAAAAGCCGACAGTGATAGCTAATTGATATAGCGATACCAATCGTCCACGATACTGGGCAATCGATACTTCGGATATATATAGCGGAGAGATAATGGAAACGATCCCAATGCCGATTCCTCCGATGATACGGTATACAACCAACTCGTTAAAAGATGCTGATAAAGCGCATCCTATGGCAGAGGCGGAAAAGAGGATGGCCGAGAGGATCATGGTATTCTTTCGACCGGCTTTATCACTAAGAACTCCTGCGCAGGCAACTCCTCCGATGGAACCTACCAATGCACAACCGACATACCATCCTTCTTGCAGGGTGGTTAATCCGAACTGTTGGGATACTTGTGCGATGGTTCCCGAAATAACCGCTGTATCGTATCCGAATAGGAAACCTCCTAAGGCGGCTACAATCGATAGAAATAGGATATATCCTATATTTGTTTTTGATTCGTTCATTTCCGTATATTATTTAATATCAAAATATTCTTTATAACGGTTGTACAGATGGCCTGCCTGAAGATAGGCCGATTGCGGACTCATGAAATGAGAAAATTCGAATGTGATGGCTTTATCGTACCCGGCTCTTTGGGCGGCTTCGAGTTTAAGTCGTAACTTGTCGAATTTGATCGGGAAGAATTTGATCGGCATATCCCGGTCGAAAGATTCGGCATTGGTCCAGCATTTCAGTCCGTATTTATCGGCCAGCCTTTTGTTGACTTCAAAGAAAGCGTCGAGTTCATTATAGTCTATCTGACCGTCTTGAAAGGCGCAGGCGTCTACTACGTCGCTGATTCCGGCAAAAATTTCATCCCACTCTTCTTCGTGTTCCTTTACCGAAACATATTCTTTCTTGGTCAGTATCGAGCTGGATGCCTGCACGGCTTTTTTCCCATCGATCCATGGAGATATGAATGTAGGTAATCCATTCGATATATCTTTGCATTGTTTTCCTAATGCATGAAATGTTCCGATTGCCCCTTTGGTCTTTCGGCTGATTTCCGTACTGATATACCATCCTTGAAAGCTTTTGTATTTCTCTCCATAGTTTTTCCATACCTCATCGATCACATGTTTGTTGTGTTCTATTTCCCAGGTAAGGTCGTTCGTATCCCAATATTTTCCGGAGTCATACAGGCCGAAATAAAATTTCATGCCATATTTATCAGCCAGTCTCAGGTACATATCCAATAGATCGACTGAAGGTTTGTAGCATCCTTGCCCGATCAGATATTCGGAGGGGTAGGTGATAAATTTACGATATCCCGATCGGATCATGATGACGGTGTCTATGCCAATTGCTTTCATATGCCGGAAGTCGGCATCCCATTCTTTTTCTCCCCAATTTTGGTGGGGGATGTCATGGGATATCTCGTCCAGGAAAGTGCCGGTTATTTTTAATGCATTGTTTTGGGGGACAATGAGTCTGCTCCGGATTTCATCAGTTGACGTTTCTTCTCCTTTGGAGTTGCAGGAAGATAACCATGACGGTAACGTAATGGCGGCGGCGCTTGCCAATGCTGATTTCTTCAGAAATTCTCTACGATTGTTGCTTTTCATATTCTCTGGTTTTTCTATTTGGATTCTGCTATTTATCTTGGTTATCGGGAATTGTCTGTATTCCTAATAGGAGTAGTAGCCGGACGCGTGTCTATGTGCTTTTCCGGATTACCCTTGGCAAACAAGGGGCTAAAATCATTAATTAGCTAACAATGTATCTAATGTGGGAACAAATAAAATAATAAAATTATAATAATGCAAGTATTTAATTAAATATTTTATTAAATAGCCCTATAATGTCACTTTTCTAATAAGAATTATGGAAGATGTATTGGGAAGGGGGAGTATATAAAATAAAACAACGGCATAAATTCGTCTTGTTATAACTTTGAATTTATGTCGTTGTTTCTTAAATGATGTTATTGGGCGGGCGTTGTTATTTGGTGTACTCTGCCCAATTTATGTTTCTCATGTCACCACTTTTAGATAGTTCGGCATGCATACCCAACGATGCTTGAATGCAATGAGGGGTCTGTGCCTTGTTGCCTGCCAATTTGAGGTAATCCCAAAGAATTTGCTTGTAGTCCGGATGAGCACAATTTTCAATAATAGCTTGCGCACGCTCTTTCGGGCTCTTGCCACGCAGGTCGGCTACTCCTTGTTCGGTGATAACGATATTCACAGAGTGCTCACTATGGTCGAGATGAGATACCATCGGAACGATGGCACTGATCTTGCCTTCTTTGGCAACAGACGGACAGGTGAAAATGGAGATATAAGCATTGCGGGTGAAATCTCCCGAACCGCCTATGCCGTTCATCATCTTTGTACCGCCGATGTGTGTAGAGTTGACATTGCCGTAGATATCGGTTTCGATAGCTGTATTAATGGAAATGATACCCAAGCGGCGAACGACTTCCGGACTGTTGGATATTTCTGAAGGGCGGAGAACCAGCTTGTCCCGGAAGAAATCCATATCATCATAGATACCTTGCAGGCAGTCATTGGTAACGGTCAGTGAGCAGGCGCTACCAAATTTAACACGACCGTCGCGGATCAATCCGATAACGGAATTCTGAATCACTTCGGTATACATTTCGAAAGCCGGAATCGTTTTATCACGTCCGAGGGCTCCCAATACTGCATTGGCTATATTGCCTACCCCCGATTGCAACGGAAGGAAAGTAGATGGAATGATGCCACGCTTCATGTCGGCAGCTAAGAAATCGGCTACGTTCTGACCGATTTTATCTGTCAACGGGTCTGCTTCGGCAAAAGAACGGGCTTCGTCCGGCCAGTTTGTTTCCACTACACCGATAATCTTCTTCGGGTCTACTTGTATATAAGGTGTTCCGATTCGGTCACTGGGTTTATAGATCGGTATTTCGCGGCGGTAAGGCGGATCAAGCGGTTCGTATACATCGTGCATTCCCATCATGTTTTTGCTGTGGGCGCTGTTCAGCTCCACGATGATTTTATCTGCCAGACGACAAACGGTAGGAGCGATGCCGCCGGCAGCGGTCAGATAGATTTTTCCGTCCGGAGTCACTTCGCAGGCTTCGATGATGGCAACATTTACCTTCCCCATGAAGCCGTAACGAACTTCTTGTGCCATTTGTGACAAATGGATGTCATTGTAAGCTATTTCGCCATTGTTCACAGCCTTGCGAAAATCGGAATTGGTGGTGTATGGAGCGCGATAACGAATTGCTTTAGCGCGTGACAGCACACCGTCGCAAGAATCGCCGGTAGAAGCACCTGTAAAAATACCTATCTGGTAAGGGTTTCCTTTGGCATGTTCCGCTTCTGCTATTTTTGCAATTTCCGCCGTAACGGCTTTGGCCGTCCCTGCAGGAGTAAACCCGCTCAGGCCGATGTTGTAGCCATGTTTAATTAGGCTTGCAGCTTCCGCTGCCGAGATAAAATTAAGTGCCATAAAAATCGTATATTTTTCGTGTTAGAATATCTATATTAATATTTTCTTCGAAGTATTTCCGACCAGATGATGGCACGCCTTGCCTCTTCTGCCGAACGAATGGAAAAATCATTTTTGCAAGTTTCCGCTTTTTTGTTTGTTTTGGGTGGTGACGGAGGAGCATAGGTATTTCTTGCGCCTTCTTGAAAAACGGGTGGTTTCGGGGAGGCTGCTACTTGCTCGTAGGTTTTTTTAATAATTACAGGTTCTTCAAATTCGGGTTCATATTCGTATTCCGGAACAGGCATGGAATTTCCTTTTTCAGACTTTTTGTTTTTTTCTTTATTGAACTGTCTGAAAATTCCAAAAGCAAGAATGCCTGCCACCAAGAG
>ERZ860388.620-NODE-620-length-27324-cov-3.224797_pt1 | contig 27324 bp, 20 predicted proteins | sample MGYA00509978_ERZ860388 | MGnify/ENA primary metagenome ERZ860388 (study PRJEB30046, sample SAMN00715225) | human gut metagenome | study: EMG produced TPA metagenomics assembly of the A metagenome-wide association study of gut microbiota in type 2...
TTTTAAACACAAGCAAAAAGAGAGTTTTTTTTGCATTTTCCTAAGAATATGTTTGTTTTTTGCCTTGCCGCCGCAGTGATATGGCTATTTGTCAAGGCTTCCTCTCTTTTTTATTTAATGTGCTCGCCACTTGTCGTAGCTTTCCGAATGGAGGTACGAGGCATCAGAATATGCCGGGCATAGTTTCTTGTTTGGGGGCCAGGTTATTGAATTGGCCGTTTACGTTTTCTCCCTCCTTAGGATTGATTTCGAGAGCTTTTTTCATATCTTCGATGGAGCCGTCCTTGTCACCGTTCAGCAGTTTGGCACGACCACGTTCGTGATAGGCTTTTCCGAAGTTGGGATTTAGTTCGATTGCTTCGTCGAAAAGACTGATAGCCTCTGTCAGTTTCTTCTGTGTGATAAAGAGTTGTCCGAGATAGAGGTAAGCCTGTTCGTTGAATGGATTTACCTCCGTGACTTTCAGGTAATCGGTCTCTGCTTCTTCGGGCTTTCCTTCGGCTTCCTGTAGTTTTCCATGTAGCAGGATGGCAGCCTCGTCGTCCGGGTTTTGGGCGAGAACCGCTTCGATGTCTTCGGCGGCTTCTTTGAGTTGGTTCATTTTTAACAATGCTTCGGCGCGTAGCAGGCGCGCTTCTATGAAATCATCTTTCAAAACGATTGCCTTAGTCAGGTGACCGATGGCCATGAGGTCATCATTCATGCCTTGTGTAGCCTTACCGAGCAGGTAGTGTGCCATGGCGTTGCCTTCTTCTATTTCGATGGCTTTTTGGGCGGCAGTCTCCATGCTTTTATAATCTTCCTGCATGTAGCATACATTGGCCAGAGCAAGATAGGTACTGGTCAGTGTGGGCTCCAGTTCCACCATGCGGTTCAGTATTTCGCGGGCTTTGTCCAGTTCGGTTAGTTGTATGTAGAGTTGGCTAAGATAACTTAGTGTTTCAAAATCCTCTTCTATGGCGAGGGCTTCGGTAAAACATTTTATGGCGTAATCCGGTCTGCCCATACGTTGAGCGCGCAATCCATCGTATTTGAATATCTCAAAGTTCTTTTTGGCAGTTTTCTGTTTCTCGTTTTCCGGGTCTTCGGATTTACCCGAAAAGAATGATTTGAAGAAGTTCGGCATATGTATATGTGTTTATAAGATTATTGATTGCAAATGTAGTAATTCTTGTTTGATTTACCGCATCGGATAGCGCGGAGTTTCGTGTGAGGGGATGTTCTCGTGCGTTTCGTCAGCCGATGCTCAGTATACCGTCTTTTATTTTTATCTCCCCTTCTTCGAGCAGATATTGAATGGCTTGTGACAGTAAGTCCCGGTCTGCTTCTGTTTTTTCAGCAACTTCGGCAGGGGTGAGAACTTGTTCTTGGAGTATGGTTAATAGTTCTTTTTTCAGCTTTTCGAAAGTATCGGTGGGTAATTCATGGACTGCATGTCCACTGAGACATACATCGCATTGTCCGCAATTGTTCTCATTCTTTTCACCGAAATATCGAAGAAGCATGCGGCTGCGGCAAGCGGTTTCGGAGGTGACGTAATCTACCATTGCACGGATACGTGCTTCATAACGCTCTTTGCGTTCTTCGTATACGGCGGGGGAGATGTGCAGATGGTTGAGTTCGACACGCTCACGCGTATATATAATATAAGGTGTCTTTTTGCGTGGAATGTAATCAATGATGCGGCGCTTGGACAATGACATTAAAACGTTATAGATTTGTTGGCGTGTCAATCCTGTACGCAAGCTAAGGGCTGTTTCGCTGATATAGGCATAATCGGTGAAGAGGCCGGTATAAGAACGGAGAATGGTTTGCACCAATGCTTCCGTTTCATTTCCCATTTCGCGCAGTTTATATAATTCGTCACGGCGGATGGTAAAGATAATGCGTGAAGCGTTGTCCTGTTCATCGGTGTATTCTATGTATCCGGCTTGGGTAAGTATTTTCAGTGCGCTGTCTGCCGGTACGGGGAAATGTTTGAATTTGCGGCAAAACTCCTCCAGATTAAACTCTTTTGTACAGCCTAATCCATCTCCCATTGCCATCTGATAGTAGTATTGGAGATGCTCGTATACCTTTTTTATGTAATCTTTGTCGGGAAAGGTGTCCGGGATACGTTTGTGCAGAGTTACTTTATCCGATTTTGAATACAAGATTACGGCATACGCTTTTTCACCATCACGTCCGGCGCGTCCGGCTTCTTGAAAGTAAGCTTCGGGAGAATCCGGAAGGTCGAGGTGAATCACCAGACGCACATCGGGTTTATCGATCCCCATCCCGAAAGCATTTGTTGCCACCATGACCCGGCATTCGCCATCCTGCCAACGTTTCTGACGGATATCTTTAACGGCATTATCCAGACCGGCATGGTAGAAGTCTGCAGTAATTCCTTCATGGGTTAACAGCTCGGTCGTCTCTTTCGTACGCCGGCGACTACGGACATAAATAATGGCGCTACCCGGCATTCTGCGGAGAATATGCAATAATTCGGAGGTTTTGTTATCTGTCTTTCGTACGATGTAGGCAAGGTTTTTCCGTTCGAAACTCATGCGGAATACATTCTTTTCTCTGAATTTCAATCGGCTTTGAATATCTTGCACTACATCGGGAGTGGCTGTGGCCGTCAAGGCCAGCAAGGGAACACCCGGCAATAATTCGCGTATATCGGCAATCTTGAGATAAGCGGGGCGGAAGTCATATCCCCATTGAGAGATACAATGGCTCTCATCGACAGTAATCATGTTGACTTTCATGGCACGGAGTTTCTGCTTGAAGATATCCGTATCCAACCGCTCGGGAGAGATATAGAGGAATTTGTAGTTACCGAAAATACAGTTCTCGAGTGCAATGAGTATCTCCTGCCGGGTCATGCCCGAATAAATGGCTACGGCTTTAATTCCTCGTTGCCGGAGGTTCTGCACCTGATCTTTCATCAGGGCGATAAGTGGAGTTATGACAATACACAAACCGTCTTTGGCAAGGGCCGGAACTTGAAAAGTAACGGATTTCCCGCCACCCGTAGGCATGAGACCCAATGTATCCCGTCCTTCACCGATACTTTTTATGATCTCTTCCTGTATGCCACGGAAAGAGTCATATCCCCAGTACTGTTTGAGTATTTCGTGGTAAAACATTTATTTAGTTGAAAGTTGAAAGTTGAGAGTTGAAAGTTGGCTGCGCGATCGTCTTGGTTAAGAGTCCTTTTTTAGTTGAAAGTTGAGAGTTGAAAGTTGAAAGTTGGCTGCGCAATCGCGCTGAATAGTAACTTTCAACTTTCAACTCTCAACTTTCAACTAATCAAAGGGTTTATATCTTCAATCTGCAATTGCACTTCACCTCGCTTATGCGTATTCTCTTCGATGGTGTAACAGATGTCAAACGAACGTTTGGTTTTGATATAACGTACGTGCGAACTCTGTCCGAAGGCAATGCCGTTCATTACGTTGTTCGATTTGTTGTCTACCAGTTCGAGCTTGATGTGTTCCTGATCGCGACCTACCACTTTACTTGTACCATAGTCGTAGACGTGATGTGTGCAGAATATGGGTTTTTGATTATCGGGGCCGAATGGGTTGAACTTCTTCAGATCATTGAAGAATTTCGAAGTGATGTCCCGAAAGTCTATCTCTGCATCGATATCTATGACAGCGCTGGTCTGTTCCGGAAGGATGTGTTTTGATACGAACTCTTCAAAGCGTTGGGTAAATGCCTGTACGTTTTCTACCTTCATGGATAGTCCGGCGGCATAGGTGTGCCCCCCGAAGTTTTCCAATAAATCCCGGCAGTGTTCTATTGCCTTGTATACATCAAAACCGGAAACGGAACGGGCAGAACCGGTGGCCATATCATCGGTTCGGGTTAATACTACGGCGGGGCGATAGTATATTTCCGTCAGTCGCGAAGCTACAATGCCGATGACTCCCTTGTGCCATTCTTCGTTGTAAAGAACGATGGAGCGGCGGTCGGCCAGACCTTCGAGGTTAGCTACGATCTGGTTGGCTTCTTCCGTCATGCTTTTATCCAGGTCTTTGCGGGTTTCATTGTATTGGTTTATCTGGTTGGCTTTTTCCAGAGCCATTGAGAAATCCTTTTCCGTCAACAAGTCTACTGCTTCTTTCCCGTTTTGGATACGGCCGGAGGCATTGATACGCGGTCCGATTTTGAATACGATATCACTGACAGTAATGTCCTTCTCTGCCAAACCACATACATCGATGATGGCTTTCATTCCTACACTGGGATTGCTGTTGAGCTGTTTCAGGCCGTGGTGTGCCAAGATGCGGTTTTCCCCCATAATCGGCACGATGTCCGAAGCGATACTGACCGCTACGAGATCGAGCAACGGGATGAGATGATGAAATTCTATACCGTTGCTGATAGCAAATGCCTGCATAAATTTGAAACCTACCCCGCATCCCGATAAGTGTTCGTACGGATAGGTATTATCCAACCGTTTGGCATTGAGAATAGCTACGGCAGATGGCAATACATCGTCGGGTACGTGATGATCGCAGATAATGAAATCAATACCTCTTTCGCGGGCATATGCAATTTCATCAACGGCTTTGATGCCGCAGTCGAGTACGATTATCAAGCCGACACCGGTGTCGGCGGCATAATCCACTCCTTGGCGCGAAATCCCGTAACCTTCGTTGTAACGGTCGGGGATGTAATAGTCTAAGTTTGAATAAAACTGTTGGATGAACTTATAAACCAGTGCCACGGCTGTGGTACCGTCTACGTCATAATCTCCATAAATCAGAATGCGCTCTTTCTTTCCCATCGCCCTGTTCAGACGTTCCACTGCGATATCCATATCCTTCATTAAGAACGGATCGTGCAGGTCGGGTAGTTGCGGACGGAAGAATTTCCGGGCTTCATGTACCCGCGTAATCCCCCGCTGTACCAAAAGTCGTCCTAAGATGGGGCTAATCCCTAACTCTTGGGCCAATGTCTGGCTTATCTCTACCTGTTCTGATGTGATGGGTTGATAATTCCATTTGTGATTCATTTTATATATTGTTTTTTCTTTTTCTTATCTCAAGGGTACCGGAGAAGCACTTTTCTCCAACAAGCTGTAAAAGTACGAAAAAAAACAGGAAGCACAGATAGAATGCAGCGAAAATATTTCATGGGATGATATTTTCGCTTTGCAGAAACTTTGTCCGGTTGGGCGTTTTGAGGTAGCGGAAGATTCTATGCCTTTTTCTTTCTTACATCTCTTCCCTCGTATTCACAGATGGCATTTATCCACTCTTCCGGTAGTGGCTTGGATTCGTGCTTATCCAGGTCAAACGCTACCATGACGGAAGTACAGATGCATTTTACTTCTTCGGTTTTCACGTCGATTACCCGTTGGATGAGGTGGAAACTTTTAGTGCCGATTTCCGATACGGCCGTTTGTACGGCAATCCGGTCCGATGCAAAAATCTGAGTGAGGAAATTTGCTTCGATGTGAACTACTACAATACCGTCTTTTTCCCAATCTACTCTTGGGCAGACAGAAGCGAAATATTCTGTTTTCCCAAGATCATAAAATGAAAAGTAAACCGTGTTGTTGACATGACCGAATTTGTCTACATCATTGAAGCGTAGTTGTATAGGCAGGGTGTGGCGAAATTTAATTTCTTCCATTGTTTTCTCTTAAACTTTGTTATTACCATGCAAAAGTAGTATTTTTGCGCGTTATTCTCATCAGATATGAATCAAGAAATGATAGAAGATATTAAAAAAGCTTGCCAGGTGATGCAGGAGGGGGGAGTCATCCTTTATCCTACAGATACCGTTTGGGGATTGGGGTGCGACGCTACCAATCCGGATGCTGTGCGTAGGGTATATGAGATTAAGCAGCGTGCTGACAGTAAGGCGATGCTGGTATTGGTCGATTCGCCCGTAAAAGTAGATTTCTACGTACAGGATGTTCCTGATGTTGCATGGGATTTGATCGAGGTTGCTGATAAACCGTTGACTATCATCTATTCCGGTGCACGTAACTTGGCTCCCAATCTGCTTGCTGAAGATGGCAGTGTAGGTATCCGTGTGACCGGTGAAGATTTTTCACGTCGCCTTTGTCAACAATTTCGCAAAGCCATTGTTTCAACCTCGGCAAATATAAGCGGGCAACCGGGTGCAGCTAATTTCAGCGAGATAAGTGATGAGGTTAAATCACAGGTAGATTATGTTGTCGGTTTTCGTCAGGATGACATGAGCCGTCCGAAGCCGTCGAGTATTATTAAGCTCGAAAAAGGTGGAGTAATAAAGATAATACGTGAATAGATGAAGCAGCTGATGGATTATATAGTGGCGGCGTTGGTGTTGCTGCTGTGTTGGCCATTACTGCTCTATATTGCTATTCGTATCCGTATGCAGGGAGCGGGTAGCGTTTTTTACCAACAGGAGCGGTTGGGAAAGGGAGGTATTCCTTTTCGGATGGTGAAGTTTCGTACGATGGTGGCGGATGCCGAAGACGGCACTCCTTTGCTCGCTGTCTCCGATGATTGTCGTGTGACACCTTTCGGACGTACGTTGCGTAAACATCATCTGGATGAATTGCCACAATTTTGGAATGTGCTGAAAGGAGATATGTCCATTGTAGGCCCCCGCCCCGAACGTGCTTATTTCGTACAGCAGATTCTAAAGAAAGAACCCCGTTATAAACAGGTGTTCCGTTTGAAACCGGGAATTACTTCTTTGGGAATGGTGAAATTCGGCTATGCTAACACGACAGAGAAAATGGTTGAACGTGCCCGTTACGACCTTTATTATTTAGAACACTATAGCTTTTGGCTTGATATCAAAATTCTGCTGGCAACGGTCCGGGAGGTTTGGATCGGCAAAGGTATTTAAAAATAAGATGGAAAAAGAAAAGATTACTCTGATCCAACGTTTTATCCGTTGGCGTGAAAACAACATTAAGGAGAAGCAGTTTATTCTGATTCTCAGTTTTCTTGTAGGTATTTTCACAGCATTTGCTGCACTGATTTTGAAGTTCTTTATCCATTCGATACAGAATTTCCTCACTGATAATTTCAATGCTACGGAAGCGAACTACCTTTATTTGGTTTACCCGGTGGTGGGTATCTTCTTGTCGGGATGGTTCGTGCGGAACATTGTGAAAGATGATATCAGTCATGGGGTGACAAAGATTCTGTATGCTATCTCTCGCCGGCAGGGACGTATTAAACGCCATAATGTGTGGTCGTCTACGATTGCCAGTGCCATTACTATCGGTTTTGGCGGATCGGTCGGAGCGGAGGCGCCTATTGTACTGACAGGTTCGGCCATCGGCTCTAACTTAGGAAGTGTGTTCAAGATGGAACATCGTACGTTGATGCTGCTTGTGGGATGTGGTGCTGCCGGGGCCATTGCGGGTATTTTTAAAGCGCCGATTGCCGGACTGGTGTTCACGCTGGAAGTACTGATGATCGATCTTACGATGTCGTCTTTGTTGCCTCTGCTTATTTCTGCTGTAACTGCTGCAACGGTTTCCTATATTGTTACCGGCACGGAAGCCATGTTTAAATTCCACCTCGATCAGGCGTTTGAGCTGGAACGTATTCCTTTCGTCATTTTGTTAGGAATCTTTTGCGGACTCGTTTCTCTTTATTTTACCCGTGCCATGAATTCGGTGGAAGGAGTTTTTGGGAAACTCAACAATCCGTATAAGAAGTTAGCTTTAGGCGGTGTGATGCTGAGTGTACTCATCTTTCTTTTTCCTCCGCTTTATGGTGAAGGTTATGATACAATTGAATTGTTGCTGAATGGAACGAGCAATGCCGATTGGGATACGGTACTGAACAATTCTTTGTTTTATGGTTATGGCAACCTTTTACTGGTCTATTTGTGTTTGATTATCCTATTGAAAGTTTTTGCTTCCAGTGCAACAAATGGTGGTGGCGGTTGTGGTGGTATTTTTGCGCCTTCGCTTTATTTGGGTTGTATTGCCGGGTTTATCTTTTCTCATTTCAGCAATGACTTTGCGTTCTCTGCTTATTTGCCCGAAAAGAATTTCGCACTCATGGGGATGGCGGGTGTGATGAGTGGAGTAATGCATGCCCCATTGACAGGGGTGTTCCTGATTGCCGAGTTGACAGGCGGCTATGACTTGTTTTTGCCGTTGATGATTGTTTCCGTCAGTTCTTATTTGACTATTATCGCTTTTGAGCCGCATAGTATTTATTCCATGCGTTTGGCAAAGAAAGGTCAGTTGCTGACTCATCATAAAGACCGTGCCGTACTCACATTGATGAAGATGGAAAATGTGGTTGAAACAGATTTTGTAACTGTTCATCCGGAAATGGATTTAGGGGAATTGGTGAAAGCGATAGCCTCTTCTCACCGTAATGTTTTTCCGGTAACTGATAAAGAGGGCGTTCTGATTGGCATTGTTCTGTTGGATGATATCCGGAATATAATGTTCCGACAAGAACTTTACCATCGTTTTACGGTTAGTAAATTGATGACATCCGCACCGGCTAAATTGTTTGATACCGATGGTATGGAGCAGGTAATGCAGACATTTGATGATACAAAAGCATGGAATTTACCTGTGGTGAACGAAGAAGGTAAGTATTTAGGATTTGTATCAAAGTCGAAAATATTCAATTCATATCGTCAGGTGCTGGTGCATTTCTCGGAAGACTAATATAATAATGTGCTAATGTGGCAATATGCCAATGTGCCAATTGGCTGCGCTATATAGGCTATATAGGGGATATAAAACAAATTGGTGTATTTCTGAATTAGTATATTGGCATATTGGATAATTATTATTTCATTTCTTAATTGGCACATTGGCATATTAGCACATTGGCACATTATTATATTGGCACATTATTTAATTATTTATAGTATGAAGAAAGAAGATCTGAGAATCGTTTATATGGGTACGCCCGAGTTTGCGGTGGAAGGCCTGCGTTGCCTTGTAGAAGGCGGATACAATGTAGTCGGTGTTATTACGATGCCCGATAAACCTGCCGGGCGTGGACATAAAATTCAATATTCTCCAGTCAAGCAGTATGCATTGGATCATGATCTTCCCTTGTTGCAGCCGGAAAAATTAAAGGATGAGGCTTTTGTACAGGCTTTGCGTGATTGGAAAGCCGATTTACAGATTGTAGTTGCCTTTCGTATGTTGCCCGAGGTGGTATGGAATATGCCCCGTTTGGGAACTTTTAACTTACACGCTTCTTTGCTTCCTCAATATCGTGGAGCAGCTCCGATTAATTGGGCGGTGATTAACGGTGATACGGAAACAGGTATTACTACTTTCTTTTTGAAACATGAGATAGATACGGGAGAGGTTATCCAGCAAGTTCGTGTTCCTATTGCCGATACGGATAATGTAGGTGTCGTACACGATAAATTGATGGTGTTAGGCGGCCGTTTAGTTGTAGAAACGGTAGATGCGATATTGAATGATGAGGTAAAAGCTATTCCACAAGACGAAATGGCCGTTGTTGGCGAACTTCGTTCTGCACCGAAGATATTTAAAGAGACCTGTAGAATCGATTGGGATCAACCGGTGAAACGTATTTATGATTTTATTCGCGGACTTTCTCCTTATCCGGCTGCATGGTGCGAACTAACCGACGCTACCGGTGAAGCGGTTACCGTAAAGGTGTTTGAGACAGAAAAGATACAGGAGGCTCATCAGTTGGCTCCCGGTACGATTGTTACAGACGGTAAAAACTATCTGAAAATAGCTGCGACTGATGGTTTTGTAGGTATCCTGACTCTTCAGCTTCCCGGCAAAAAACGACTGAGAACAGATGAACTATTGCGTGGGTATAAAATAGATAAAACGGCATTGATGAGGTAATATTGGGAGTATGAAAGAATGAAAGGATTAAGGAATGAAGAGAATGAAGAAATTCATCTGTTGACAATATTAGCCGATTACTCAATTGACATATTCCGCATTATTTTACAACACAGTCCATTGGCCCATTCCTTTCGTTCTTTCGTTCTTTCGTTCTTTCATTCTTTCATTCTTTCATTGATCATTAACTTCGCCAATGAGTTAATATTGTTGTCTCCATTAAAAATATTTCTCTTTTCTTTTGGTTCTTTCATTGGGATTCCTTTTCTTTGTCCCGAGTTATTAATCCTTTAAATATGAATGCCTATAGAAACACGTTACGCTAATTATATCTAATCGCATACGTAATGGACACATGGAATAACAAGGCTGACGAAACGTTGGTCGCTCTCTATGCTAAGGGAGAGAATCAGGCATTTAATGTTCTTCTGAACAGATATAAGGATAAGCTATATACCTATATTTATTATATAGTACGCAACTCCGAGATGACAGAAGACATTTTTCAAGAAACATTTATGAAGGCAATTATCACAATTCGCCAAGGACGTTATAATGAGAATGGCAAATTCTCAGCATGGTTGCGTCGTATTGCCCATAATTTGATTATTGACTCTTTCCGCCAAGAAAAATCCGAGAACCTGGTATCTTGCGATGAACCGGAAGTGAACATTCTGAATAATATAGGCTTGGCCGAAGGTACGATAGAAAATTCGATTGTCAGCCGGCAGATATTGGCAGATGTACGCCGTTTGATGGAATTTTTGCCGGATGAACAGCGCGAAGTGGTGTATATGCGTTTTTATCAAGATCTTAGTTTTAAAGAGATTGCCGAGCAGACAGGTGTAAGCATTAATACTTCTTTGGGGCGCATGCGTTATGCCATCCTTAATTTGCGTCGTATGGCAGAAAAGAACGGAGTCGTTCTTACCGTAGACTAAATTTAATTAAGTACCTATATACTAAAAGGTTTGTTTCCTACGTTCTAAAGGAAACAAACCTTTTTAGTATATAAGGCCTATGAATAAAAAAACTACTCCCTCTCATCAGCAGTGTCCCGAAGAAAAGCATTTGCCGGAAAGTAAGAGACTCCGGGTCAGTGAACAAACATTGGCTTTTCTGCGTTCTTTTGCAAGTAACTATTATGTAGAACAGCAATTGCCGCAAGGGTTGCAGGGGATTATTTTGGGATAAATTTGTTACTTCCGTTTATTCCCCCTACTTTTGTATCATTGTACTAAATTATTAAAAAAAAGACAGACTCATGAAACCAATGATATCACCATCTATTCTCTCGGCAGACTTTGCTCATTTGGCTAAGGATGTTGAAATGTTAAACCGTAGTGAAGCCGATTGGGTTCATATCGATATTTGTTCCTAACATTTCCTTTGGATTTCCTGTATTGAAATATGTGGCAGAGTTGAGCGAGAAACCGCTTGATGTGCATCTGATGATCGTACAGCCCGAGAAATTTATTCAGGAAGTGAAAGCATTGGGTGCTCATGTGATGAATGTACATTATGAAGCATGTCCTCATTTGCACAGGGTGGTACAGCAGATTCGGGAGGCCGGTATGCAACCGGCTGTGACCATTAATCCTGCTACTCCGGTGGCAATGCTCCAGGATATCATCCGCGATGTGTACATGGTGCTTATTATGAGCGTTAATCCCGGTTTTGGCGGGCAGAAGTTTATAGAGCACTCGGTTGAGAAAGTTTGTGAACTTCGTGCTTTGATAGAACGTACAGGCTCTAAGGCTTTGATCGAAGTAGATGGTGGTGTAAACGTGGAAACCGGTGCACGCTTAGTGGCTGCCGGAGCAGATATCTTAGTGGCAGGAAACGCAGTATTTGCCGCTGAAGATCCCGAAGGAATGATCCGCCGTTTGAAAGAGCTATAGTAAATAATGCTCTTTGCCTGGCTACATCGCTATCCTTTTTTTCGCTTGTTAGGCCCTTTGATTGTGGGCATTTATTGCAGCGATGAACTTATTTTCCAGGGGCAATCCGGTTGGGTTGCCTCTTGTGTTTTTCCGCTTTTCTTTTCTTCTCTCGGGATATTGGTACTTTCTTCTTTCCAGAAACGCTATTCCAGACGTTGGATATTCGGTGTTGTTCTTTTTCTCTTTTGCTTTGTTTTGGGCTTTATGAGGATGAATCGTCAAATGCAGGCGGTTGAATTTGCTTTTGGCAGTGAAGAAACGACTTATCGAATGTTCCTTGTAGAAGAACCACAGATAAAAGAACGAAACGTTTTCTGCCGGGTATTATTGACGGAACGGATTGATTCATCTTATCGAACGGCAACGCTGAATCACAAAGCTATTGTTTATTTGAGTAGGGATTCGCTTAGTGAATGCTTAGGTTGTGGTGACGAATTAATTGCCTATACCGGGTTTTCTACTCCTGCCAACAATGGGAATCCGGATGAGTTTGATTATGCCCGTTTTCTTCTTCGGCATCAGGTTACTGCCATTGGAAATGTTCGTACGGGTAAGTGGAGAAGAATTTCACAAGATGCTATCCATTCGTTTCGGCAAAAGGCATTTGATTGCAGAGAGCGGGTATTGGCTATTTATCGTCATCTGGGATTCCAAGGAGATGATTTTGCGGTACTTTCTGCCCTTACCGTGGGGTATAAAGAGGGGTTGAGCGAGGAAATACGCGAGAGTTTTTCGGTATCCGGTTCCAGTTATGTACTGGCGTTGTCCGGTTTGCATATCGGTTTTTTGTATGCGCTGCTTTGGTTTTGTCTACGGTGGTAAAAAAGATAAGAAGGAGGATATTCCGGAAAAAGGAATGTCTACTGTGTTGCCCGATAGGGAAAGTGAGGTATTGGTGGTGGTATTAAAGAAGCGAGACTTTTATCATGAACTGGTGAGTAATGGGAAGGCGTTTGCCAAAGAAAAGGCGGATTTACGTTTTGAGAGCAGTGAGATGATCGCTTGTATTTATGTGAAGAATGGCGATCGGGTACGGAAAGGGCAGAAATTAGCGGAACTGGACAAGTTTCGTTTAAAAAACAAGCGGATGCAGGCAGAGACCACTTTGGAGAAAGCACGGTTAAATTTGCAGGATGTGCTGATAGGGCAAGGATATGCAATGGAGGACTCTGTGAAAGTACCTGCGGAGACGATGAAGCTCGCTAAAGTGAAAAGTGGATATGAGCAGAGTAAATCGGAATATGAATTGGCTGAATGTGAAGAAGAACATGCAACTTTGGTAGCACCCTTTGATGGAATAGTAGCGAATTTGTTTGCCAAACCTTATAATATGGCCGTCCCTTCGGAGGTGTTTTGCTCTGTTATGAATATGCAGGAGATGGAAGTGGATTTCAATGTCCTTGAGAGTGAGTTGCCTTTGCTTAAGGAGGGTGATAAAGCAAAGATTATTCCTTATGCAGATGCTTCGTCGGGATATGAGGGGAGTGTTTCGGAGGTCAATCCATTGGTGGATGATAAAGGGATGGTGAAAATAAGGGTACAGGTAAAAGGAAACGGAAAGTTATTTAATGGTATGAATGTACGTGTAGTCGTGCAGCGCTCCTTGGGTAAACGATTGGTGATTCCTAAAAAAGCCATTGTGCTTCGTTCGGGTAAGCAGGTGGTGTTTACTTTGAAAGATAACAGAGCACAATGGAACTATGTGCATACGGGATTTGAGAATACGGACAGTTGTGTGGTTTCTGAGAAGATGAAAGCGGGAGTGAGCGATGGACTGCAGGAAGGAGATACGGTGATTGTTGGGGGAAATGTTAATTTGGCGCATGAGACTCCGGTAAAGGTAATTGGGCAATTAGATAATTGAAGATTGATGTCGGTTTTATTGAAGAAAAGTAGTATGAATCGTTAGATCGTAGACAATAAAAATGATAAAATTCTTAATACAGCGTCCGATTGCCGTCTTAATGGCATTTACTGCTTGTTTTATAGTAGGTTTAGTGACGTATTTCACATTGCCGGTATCTTTGCTTCCGGATATTTCTATTCCGGAGATTACAGTACAGGTCTCGGCGACTAATACTTCTGCACGAGAGTTGGAAAATACGGTGATTAGATCTTTACGGCAACAATTGATACAGGTGGCTAATTTGGAAGATATGACAAGTGAAACCCGTGATGGTACAAGTATTATCCGGCTCGGTTTTGATTATGGAACGAATACGGATCTTGCTTTTATTGAGGTCAACGAAAAGATTGATGCTGCCATGAACTATTTGCCGAAGGGTACAGACCGTCCGAAAGTGATTAAAGCAAGTGCTACGGATATTCCTGTCTTTTATCTTAACTTGACTCTAAAAAGTGATAGTGCATATGCTTCTACTGATCAACAAGCGTTCTTAAGTCTGTGTGAATTTGCTGAGTCGGTTATAAAAAGACGTATTGAGCAGTTACCTGAAGTAGCGATGGTGGATATGTCTGGACTGTTGAAAAGGCAGGTACAGATCGTACCGGATGAGGACAAGATGATGCAATGGGGATTCTCAATATCAGACCTTGAATATGCTTTGAAGCGCAATAATGTGGAACCGGGCAGTATGATGGTACGGGATGGTTATTATGAGTATAATATCAAGTTTTCCACGTTACTGCGCTCAGTGGAGGATGTAGAAAATATTTATCTTCATAGGAACGGGCAGATTGTACAATTGAAAGAATTTTGTCGGGTTACTCTCTCTCCGGCAAAAGAGCATGGCATTTCTATGTCAAATGGCAAGCGTGCTGTGACGCTTGCTGTCATTAAACAGGCGGATGAGAATATGGATAGGATGAGAGAGGCATTGGTGAATACGATGAATGACTTTAAAAACATTTATCCGGATGTTGATTTCAATATAAGTCGAAATCAGACAGAATTACTTGACTATACTATTTCAAATCTGCAACAGAATCTTTCATTGGGATTTCTTTTTATCTGTTTGGTAGCCGTCCTGTTTCTGGGAGATGTGAAGTCGCCATTGATTATAGGGCTTAGTATGGTAGTTTCTATTGTGATTTGTTTTCTCTTCTTCTATCTTTTTAGGATGTCATTGAATATTATCTCTCTTTCCGGATTGATTTTGGCATTAGGGATGATGATTGACAGTTCGATTATTGTAACGGAGAACATTTCTCAATATAAAGAGAAGGGGTATTCGCTTCGCAGGGCGTGTGTGGCAGGGCCCAATGAAGTGATTACTCCAATGCTTAGTTCCTCACTAACTACTATTGCCGTGTTTGTTCCCTTGGTATTTATGAGTGGTATTGCCGGGGCAATTTTTTTCGATCAGGCTTTTTCGATAACAGTAGGTTTGATGGTTTCTTATTTTACGGGTATCTTGTTGTTGCCGGTATTGTATATGCTTGTATATCGCACCGGTATATTGACTCGCAAGTGGCGGTGGTTTTCCATAAAAATAAATAGTCCGTTCAAAGAGCATGTGATGGAACGTTTCTATGATCGGGGGATCGATTGGGTATTCAGTCATAAAAAGCTTACTATCGGTTTTTGCCTGATATCTTTTCCTCTTTGCGTCTATTTCTTTTATTTTATTGATAAAGAACGGATCCCAAAAGTGGAACAAGATGAATTGGTTACTCGTATCGAATGGAATGAGAATATCCATTTGGATGAGAATAAACGGCGGGTATTTGAACTGTTTCGTGAGTTACAAGGAGAGACAAAAGAACAAACTGCTGCTATCGGCAGGCAGGATTATCTGTTGAATCGCGAACGGGCATTGTCTTCTTCTGAGGCAGAGCTTTACTTTAAGGCGGTATCACCCGATCGGATTCCTGCGTTGCAGAATCAGATTTTTCAAAGATTGAAGCTTTCTTATCCATTGGCGGTAGTTTCTTTTTCTCCACCGGAAACTGTGTTTGAAAAATTGTTTGTGACGGGTGAAGCGCCTGTCGTTGCGGAATTGTATGCGCGTAATAGAGAACAGGTACCGGATATAACGGCCATAGAGGTCCTTACTGAGAATTTGGAAAGAGAAACGGATAGTTCTCCTACCGGCATTGCTTTTGAGAATCAACTTGATCTTTGCATTGATAAAGAAAAATTGCTGTTGTATGACGTTTCTTACGATGAGGTTTACCGGATATTAAAAACGGCTTTTAAAGAGAATAGCGTTTCTGTTCTGCATTCATTCCAGCAATATTTGCCTATTAATATTGTCGGTAATGAGAAGACAGTGGAGTCTGTGTTACAGGAAACGCTGGTAGAAACGGAAAATACAAATGTGGACGGAACGAAGGATTATGTTCCGCTTCGGGAAATAGTGCATGTCACTTCTTCGAGAGACATAAAGAGCATTACAGCCGGACGAAACGGAGAATACATTCCTTTTAAATTTTATGATGTAAGAGACGCCGATAAACTGGTGACGGATGTGAAAGAAGTAGTAAACAAATCAGGGCATTGGGAAGTCGGATTTTCCGGTAGTTTCTTTTCGAACAAGAAAATGCTGAATGAATTGGTTGTTATTTTGTTTGTGTCTATCTTACTGATGTATTTCATTCTGGCTGCCCAGTTTGAGAGCTTTCTGCAACCTTTGATTGTATTGTTGGAAATACCTATTGATGTGGCTTTTGCTTTAGTGCTGCTATGGATATGCGGACATACCTTGAATTTGATGTCTGCTATCGGACTTATTGTGACATGTGGTATTATTATCAATGACTCTATTCTGAAACTGGACGCTATTAATGAACTGCGGAGGGCAGGGGTTCCTTTAATAGAAGCAATTCATCAAGCCGGACGTAGAAGGCTGAGAGCCATTATCATGACCTCTCTCACTACTATTTTTGCAATGGTTCCGTTATTGTTCTCATCTGATATGGGATCGGAATTGCAGAAGCCGCTTTCGATTGCAATGATCGGGGCTATGTTTGTAGGTACGTTGGTGAGTCTGTTTATTATTCCTTTATTTTATTGGTTTATTTATAAAGAAAAGAGAGTATGAGGAAGTATTTGTTTTTGATAACCTATTTGATAGGTGGAATGTTGCAGGCGCAGGAAAGTATCAAATTAGATTTGCAACGGACAATTGAACTGGCCAATGATAGTTCGTTGGAGGCTTTTCGTACACAGAATATGTATTTGTCCGGCTATTGGGAATATCGTACTTATAAGGCGAACCGACTTCCCAGTTTGACATTGAATATGACTCCTGCTGAGTATTATCGGGATATTACGAAGCGTTATGATTCGGCGCAAGATTTGGATGTATATCGTAGTCAGCAATCTTTTTCTGCTTCGGGAGGTCTGTCGGTAAGGCAGAATTTCGATTTGACAGGTGGAGTTTTTTATTTGGAATCGCAATTGGGATATATGCGTAATTTTGGCGATAATAAGTTCACTCAGTTTACCAGTGTACCGGTTCGATTGGGGTATTCGCAGAGTCTGGTGGGCTATAACCCTTTTAAGTGGGAGCGTCGTATTGAGCCGCTAAAGTACGAGAAAGTGAAAAAGGAATTTGTTTACAATGTGGAGACTGTTGCGGAAAGGGCGACAACTTATTTCTTTAATCTGGCGATGGCACAGGCAGAATATGATCTGGCACGCGAAAATGTGGCTTCATCCGATACACTTTATCGGGTTGGCATGCAACGGTTGAGAATTGCAGCAATTTCGCAAGCCGACTTGCTGACTTTGAAATTAGATTGGGTGAATGCCCGAAATACACTTCAGAATAAAGCGAGTGCTTTGAAGCGGGCCATGTTCTCTTTGGCTTCTTTTTTGAACTTAGATAAGAATACGAGGATTGAACTTGAATTACCGGCCCGGCCTCGCGAATTTACAATTCCTTTGGATGAAGCATTGAACCGGATACGAAATAATAATCCGCAGCTATTGGAACTAAAACAGAATGTACTTGAAGCTACCCAAAACGTAGATCGGACGAAAAAAGAATCCCGGTTTAATGTGAGCTTGAATGCTAGTATCGGATTTAATCAGGTAGCGGACAATTTTAGGACAGTTTATCATAAACCCATGCAACAGGATTTGGTTTCTGTCAGTATATCTGTTCCTTTGGTAGACTGGGGAGTGAGGAAAGGAAAATATAATATGGCTCGTAACAATCTAAATGTAGTAAAGACTTCGGCACGACAAGATGAGATAGGTATTGAAGAGGAGTTGATAATGACGGTAGGGGATTTTAATATTCAGCAGAATCTCATTAACGGTGCGGAAGAAGCATTAGACTTGTCTATTTTAGCATATAATGAGACGCGACAACGATTTATGATAGGAAATGCAGATATTAGTAGTCTTACATTGGCATTGAACCGACAGCAAACAGCACAACAGAATTATATTTCGGCTTTACAAAACTATTGGCTGAACTATTATAAAATACGAAAGCTGACATTACATGATTTTTTGACAGGTTTCTCACTGGTTGATAAATTTGATTTTGCAGGTGGCAGATTAGTCAAATAAGATTCTGATAATAGAACAATTTACGATTCATTGATGAATGATAAAAATAAAAAGAAATAGGACGGTTTCTGCCTTTACATTGATTGTGGCTTTTATTTGTGCAGCGTTGGTCGGTTTGGTATTTATCCCTTTATTACCGGTAAAGCTGGCCCCTTCGCATGCGTTACCAGGATTTACTGTCAACTTTAGCATGCCGGGAACTCCGGCACGGGTTGTGGAGATGGAAGTGACTAGTAAACTGGAAGCTATGTTGGCACGTATCAGTGGTATTAGGAATGTGCATTCCAATTCGAGTAATGGCTGGGGGTATGTGACAATTGAATTGGACAAACATGTGAATATAGAGGCGGCTCGTTTAGAGGCTTCTACAATTATCCGGCAAGCTTGGTCGGAACTTCCCGATGGAGTAAGCTATCCTTATTTGCAGATGAAACGTCCGGATGAGAACAATTCGCGGCCGTTTCTGTCATTTACTTTGAATGCTCCTTTGGCACCGATTCAGATTCAGCAGTATGCCGAAGAATATATCAGAAACCGTTTGGCACGTATAGCGGGAATCTATAAAATAGAAATCAGTGGAGCTACTCCAATGGAATGGAGGCTTGAGTATGATAGCGAGCAATTGAAGCGATCGGGGATATCAATAGAGGATATACGGCAGGCAGTGAGCCGATATTATCAGAAAGAATTTTTAGGGACATGCGATGTAGAAACGGCATCGGGGATGCCTCAATGGATGCGGTTGGCATTGATTCCGGAATATAAGGTGGATAGCTTGAATGCTTCTGAGATATTGGTTAAAGCGTCCGATGGAAAGATTATTCGTTTGGATGAGTTGGTAGAGGTGACAAGGGTGGAAGAGAAACCGCAGAATTATTATCGAATTAATGGCCTTAACTCTATTTATCTTTCAGTGACTGCGGAGGAAACGGCTAACCAGTTGGAAGTTAATAAGCGGGTAGAAGTAGAAATGTTGCGGATTGAAAAGGAATTACCTGCGGGATATGAGATAAATCAGAGTTATAATTCAACGGAGTTTATTGATGCGGAATTAAATAAAATATATTTGCGTACCGGAATGACCGTACTGATTTTATTAGTGTTTGTATTGCTTATTACACAGAGCCTTCGTTATCTTTTCCTTATCGTAGTGAGCTTGAGTATTAATATTCTGATATCGGTTATTTTTTATTATCTTTTTGGACTGGAAATGCAACTGTATTCGTTGGCTGGCATTACTGTTTCGCTCAATCTGATACTGGATAATACCATTGTAATGGCTGAACATTTTCTGCATCGTCGAAATTTGAAAGCATTTGTATCCATACTTGCTGCTACATTGACAACAATGGGGGCATTGGTCATTGTTTTCTTTTTAGACGAAAGTCTCCGGTTGAACCTTCAGGATTTTGCAGCGGTGGTGATGATTAATCTGACTGTATCTTTGTTGGTTGCTTTGTTTTTGGTTCCTGCTGTTATCGAAAAGATAGGGTTAAGGAGACATCCGAATAGGCAATTTACGGGGAGAGGGTATTATCATTTTTTTCATCGATTATCTGTCTGTTTTACACGTTTCTATGAAAGGCTGATTTATTGGCTTTGTCGTTGGCGTGTGGCTATCTGTTTTTTATTGGTTCTTCTGTTTGGTTTGCCTGTATTTATGCTTCCGGAGAAAATGGAAGGAGAAAAAGGATTGGCAAGAATCTATAATAAGACATTGGGTACTTTGGTTTATAAAGAGAAAATAAAGCCAATTGTTGATGTCGCTTTGGGAGGTACGCTTCGATTGTTTGCTCAGAAAGTGAATGAGGGGAGTTACTTTACACGTAATGAAGAGGTGGTACTTTATGCTAATGCGAACTTACCGAATGGAAGCACGTTAGAACAGATGAATACACTGATAAAGAAGATGGAGGCTTATTTAAGTCGTTTTAAGGAGATCAGGCAATTCCATACTTCGATATACGATGCCCGGAGGGCCGGTATTAGTATTTATTTTACCAAAGAACATCAACATAGTGGCTTTCCATATACATTGAAAGCGAATATTATTAGTAAAGCACTTCAGTTGGGTGGAGGTAGTTGGGGAGTTTACGGACTGCAGGATCAAGGTTTTAGCAATGATGTGCGTGAAAGTGCGGGTTCGTTTCGTATTAAGATGCGTGGTTATAACTACGATGAACTCTATTATTGGGCTGAGCGTCTTCAAAATACATTGTTAACGCATAGACGTATTAAGGAGGTGACTATAAATTCGGATTTTTCGTGGTGGAAAGATGATTACCAAGAGTTTTATTTCGACTTGAATCGGGAACGGATGGCGCAGGCAGATATTTCGGCAGAAGATCTGTTTGCTTCTATTCGCCCTATATTTGGACAAAATATGGAAATAGGAACAGTTGCCATGAAAGGAGGGAGAGAGAAAATTAAACTATCTTCCCGTCAATCAGGAGTATATGATGCTTGGGCGATGCGGCATTTTCCATATCGAACGGCTGGAAAGGAGTACAAACTGTCTGAATTGGCAACTGTGATGAAAGGACAGATGCCTCAGCAGGTATCGAAAGAAAATCAACAGTACCGTTTGTGCCTGCAATATGAATATATCGGTTCTTCGGAACAGGGGCATAAAATTCTGAAACAGGATTTGGAAACATTTAATAAATTGCTACCTATGGGCTATAAGGTAGAGGAAAACGGTGATGGAGGCTGGTGGTGGGGAGGACAAGATTCTAAGCAGTATATGCTATTGTTGATTGTTATTTCCATAATCTTCTTTATTACAAGTATTTTGTTTAATTCGTTGAAGCAGCCATTAGCGATTTTGTGCGTTATACCGATATCTTACATCGGAGTGTTTCTTACGTTTTATTGGTTTAAGTTGAATTTTGATCAGGGAGGTTTTGCTTCGTTTATATTACTTTGTGGCATAACAGTTAATGCCAGCATTTACATTTTGAATGAATATAATTCTATTTGTAAACGTTTTCCCAAGATGTCTCCTCTTCGTGCTTACGTCAAGGCTTGGAATATAAAAGTTATTCCAATCTTCTTGACAGTGACTTCAACCATATTAGGATTTATTCCATTCATGACAGGAACCGATAAAGAGGCATTCTGGTTTCCGTTGGCTGTGGGTACGATTGGTGGTTTGGTTATGTCGGTGATTGGTATTTTCTTTTTCTTACCGATATTTACGTTGAATAAGAGAAAAATCTGATTGGATCATAAGATTATTATTATGAATAAATTAACGTTTTGTGTTCTTGCCGCGTTTGGGGCAATAGTAAGTTCATGTTCACAAAAAACGAATAGGCAAGTTCTGCTGCCATTTGAAAATGTGCATTCAGATAGTGTGATGTATGGAAGTAAGGCGGAGAGTGCCATTCCTGGGCTTAATATTGTAATTAAGCACCATGACATAGATAAAGATAATTATTTTATATTGTTGGTTGACTTTTAGATAAAAGCTTTTGAAAGTCAAGTATATAAGTTAGTTCTGAGATGTAAAAAGGAGTGAGTGGACGAAGAGGATACTACTTTGAACACTGGATTACATGGATATGGAAAAGACCCGTGTAATCCAGTATTTAAAGTATTTATATGACCATTGTATGATGTGCTGTCTGTGTTGTTGTTCTGAAAAATAGAGTTCTGTTTCTATTTTCTCTATATTGGGTAGGAGATAATTTCAGATAATTGGTAAATAGCCTTGAGAAATAAAGGGGATCATCGAATCCGACCAACGGACTGATTTGATTCACTTTCATCTCCGTTTCTTCTAAATAATGGCAGGCTTTCTCCATACGGAGCTGTGCCAGATACTTGGATGGTGAAGTGCCGATCTGGGCAATAAATATTCTGGAGAAGTAAGAGACGGAAAGATTCACGTGCTCTGCCATATTTCTTAAAGAAAGATGCTTGTGCAGATTCTCCCGCATGAATTTTAAGGAAGTATCGATAATACTACTCTCTTTGATGGCTTCCGATTCTTTCTTTCCCGAATTAGAACACTTTATGATGCCTAAGAAATGGAAAAATACGCTGGTGGCATAAGACATTTGTTCGGTACTGCTTTCTGATTGTAGGGTGCTGAATATTTCCTCAAACAGATCTATTTTGTTTTTGAATCTCGATTGTGAGTTATACGGCATGTCTTGAGGAACATCGAAACCTTTACTGAAATACCCGGCTTTTTTACCATTGAAGTGTATCCAGTAGATAGACCACGGCTTCCCTTTGCTGCTTCCGTAAGTATGGGACATGCCTTGCGGAATGATAAAGAATTGATCTTCTGTAACTTTTAATTTTTTTCCGTTATATTCGAGCCAGCCTTCGCCTTTTACGCAATAGATAAGAATATAGTCGGCAGAATTAGCCGCTTCTCTTCGGCAATAATGATATTCGGCATTTGGAAAATAACCTATATTAGTAAGGTATAACTCTTTGCCTAATTCATCTTTCTTGAACTTCTCGACAGTAAATAAGGGAAGACTGATCAGTCGTTCGCCTTTAAATCCTTCTTTGATCTTCAGCATAGCATTAAAATAATTAAAGGTTATTGTTCATGATGCAAATATAGGAGAGTGGTTTCGCAATGGATATTCGATAAAAATGAAAAAGTATCAAATTTTAATTTTGACGGGGATTACCCGGCTTTTGAACGAATATTTTATATTTTGATATCAATATTTTATATTGTGAGACTTTATATTGGTCTGAAAAGGCGTTTTTTGATACTTTATGGTTATTTTTGCATTTATATATTATATAATCATGAGAATAACTCTGTGTTTTATCATCTTTATTAATCTATGTATATCGTTGTTCGGGCAGGTACATTTTACGCGTTTGAATAATGAAGACGGGTTGTCGCATAGTGAAGTGAAAGCCATATTGCAGGATAGCTACGGTTATATGTGGATCGGAACCCGTAACAAACTGAATCGTTATGACGGAAGCGAGTTTAAGGTGCTGGATTGTTATGATCCGGTGGCGAACAGACGGAATAATAACATTGCTGCTTTGTGTGAAGACGTTAACCGGCTTTTGTGGATAGGCACGGACGACGGAGTTTTTGTCTATGATCCGGCTTTGGAAACTTTTACGTATTTGGAACGTTGGTTGAATCCCGACCAGAGTGCGGACTTTTTATATAATTGGGTCTCAAATATTGTTGCCGATAAGGAGGGGAATATGTGGGTCGTCTTACCTTCCCGTGGTATACTGAAAGTGAATATACAGACAAAAGCCTATCGACTCTATTCGATATCGGAGGATACGGTATTTGGGAAGGGCGGGCCGTTGTCACTGACGGTAGATGAACAGGGAACGATCTGGGCCGGTTGTATCGAACAGGGCATTTGCCGGTATGACAGGAAGAAAGACGAATTTGTGCGGGTATTGAAAGAAACCGGAATGTTTCAGGGAAAAGGAGTTTATACGATGCTGTCTTATAAGGAATTCCTGCTTATAGCTTTGCATGAAGGGGGACTGCTGAAATATAATATGGATACGAAAACACTTTTCCTGCATGATTTTCCGGAAATGGATAAGGTAATGCTCCGTTGCCTGATGATGCCCAAGGAGGAAGAATTGTGGGTGGGTACGAATAATGGTATCTATATCTATAATGTGTTGACCGGGAGCTGTACCAATGCCAAAAATGATTCTTTCGATTCGCATTCGCTTAGTAATAATACGGTAACAACGATGTATACCGATAGGGAAAAGGGGATCTGGGTAGGTACGCTGTATGGCGGTTTGAACTATCAGAGCCGTAGTGCGGAGAATTTTACGGTTTATATTCCGAATGATCATCCGCAGAGTGTACAGAGCCAGTGGATTCACGGTTTGTATTGGGATGAAGAGACCCAGAAGCTCTGGGTGGGAACGGAAGATGAGGGCTGTTCGGTTTTCGATAAGAATACGTCTGTTTTTACTCCGGTCAACACGCATCCTACTGTTACGGTCACCTGTATCCGGAAAATCGACGGGAATATCTGGATCGGATATTTTAAGAATGGTTTGGATGTGGTGTCTCCGTCTATGAAGGTGACGCATTATACAGGTAAAGAGCTGGGTTTGAAAGAGGAAAGTATCTTTGCTTTTTGTGAAGATCATACAGGCACTATTTGGATAAGCGATGGCGGGGGTGTATATACGGCGAAAAAGGGAACGATGCATTTTGAGAAAGTGACGGAGTTCGGCTACGGATATATACAGGATATCAAAGAAGACAGCCAGGGGAATATTTGGATTGCGGCAATGGGCAATGGGGTATATCGGTATAATATCCGTTCACAGGAGGCGGAGCAGTATCTGGCGGATGGTAAGCCCGGTTCTATCAGTTCGAATTCGGTCAGCAGCATTTTGGAAGATAGCAAGGGACGTATCTGGCTTAGTACGGACCGGGGAGGTATCTGTTGTTTTCAGGATGAGGCTTTCGAAATCTATTCGCTTGAAGAGGGATTGCCGGACGATATTGTTTTCAAGGCTGTGGAGGATACTCGTGGAAATATCTGGTTTGGAACGAACCACGGGCTTGTGTGCTTGGATCCGGAGAGCAAAGAAGTACAGGTGTTTGGTAAAAAAGACGGTTTGAGCGTCTCCCGGTTTAATTATAACTCGGCGGCTGTGGTGGATGGAGAAACGATTTTTATGGGAACCATGCATGGGTTGGTCTCATTCAATCCGGAGCAGTTCGTCAGAAACGATTTAATGCCTTCCGTCTATTTCACCGATTTTCTTGTAAATGGGAAAAACCTTCTCCCCAATGTCATCAACCGGTATGATAAGGATTATAAAATAACACTTAAATATGACGAGCGAAACATCAGTATCCGTTTCGTTGCATTGAGTTTTGCTTCTCCGGGGGCTAACCGGTATGCCTATCGTATGAGTAACGTCGATAATGACTGGATCTATACGGATAAGAATGTGATATCTTATGCGGGGCTTACTACCGGAAAATATGTTCTCCACGTGAAAGGGGCGAATAATATGGGAGTATGGGATGAATCGGAGAAGGTCTTGATGATTGATGTACTGCCGCCTTGGTGGGCATCGCCTGTTGCTTATATCATTTATATTCTGGTAGTGTTTTCATTGCTTTTTTACTGGATACGTTCTTACCTGAAAAGAATTGCCCGTAGAAATGAGGAGAAGAATCTGATTTATACAATCGAGAAAGAGAAGGAGCTTTATGAATCCAAAGTGGCTTTCTTTACGAATATTACGCATGAAATACGTACACCTCTGACATTGATCAGTGGTCCGATGGATCTGGTGATACAGGAGTCTGCACAGTTTCCGAAGAATATACAACGCTATCTGGGGTTGATCAAACAGAATGTAGACCAGTTATTGAATCTGGTAAATCAATTATTGGACTTCAAAGCGGCCGGAAACATGAATAAACCGTTGATCTTTTCGGAGATAAAGGCGTTGCATCTGATTGAGTCCTTGAAAGAAAGATTCTCTGTGTTGCTCTCGGAAAAGAATAAGACTTTTGAGATTATAGCAGACCGCGTAGATCCGGATATCTGTGTGATAGCCGATAAGGATGCGGTTGACAAGATAATGAATAACTTGATATTCAATGCTATAAAATACAGTGACACTCGTATTACGGTACGGGTAAGCCGTGATGACGAATACCTGACACTTGAAATCATAAATGACGGCTTGTTGGTATCGAAGGATATGCATGAAGCGATTTTTGAACCGTTTGTCCGGGCAGAAAACAGTAAGGAGAATATAGGCGTGGGGATCGGACTATCGCTTTGCCGGAGCTTGGTGGAGCAGCACCGGGGTACTTTGACCTACGAGGAGATGGATGGTCTGAACTGCTTCGTTCTTAAACTTCCGGTTCGCCAGAAGATAACCGAGAATGTACAGACGGTGGAGATGAGCGACGGGCAGATTCTGCTGAATAAAAACAGCATAAGGGTTACTCTGTTGATTGTGGACGATCATCCGGATGTGGTGGATTTCTTATCGGAACAGTTGCATGAAGAGTATACTGTCCTGACGGCAGCCGATGGCAGACAGGCTTTGGACGTGATAGAACATAATAAGGTAGACATCGTATTGAGTGACATCATCATGCCCAATTTAGACGGATTGTCTCTCTGCCGGAAATTGAAGGCGGAGATAGCTACCAGCCATATATTGGTGGTGCTGTTGACATCGAAGAATGACGTTAGCACGAAGATTCAGGGACTGGAGGCCGGGGCGGATGCTTATGTCGAGAAACCATTCAACCTGAATTACTTGTCGGCTTTGCTGAGAAGCTTGATAGTGAACAAAAACCGGGACATCAGCCTGCAGAATACCAAACCGCTGATACCGATCGGACAGGTAGAGATCAATAAGTCTGATGAGAACTTTGTAAATCAGGTGGTGGATATTGTGAATGCAAACATATCCGATCCCACTTTTAATGTGGAGATACTGACGGCCAAGATGCATATGAGCCATTCTAATTTTAGTAAAAAGCTGAAGGGCATTGTAAATATGAGTCCGGTGGAGTTTATCCGTTTCATTCGGTTGAACCGTGCAGCCACTATTTTGTCGCAGGAAGATTGTCAGGTTAATGAGGTGAGTGTGTTGGTCGGCATCAACTCTACAAGTAATTTTATCCAGCAATTCCAAAAGCAGTTCGGAAAAACGCCTAATGAATTCCGGAAAGAATGCAAACGGAGAAGGAACGAACCGGAAAAGTAAAATCGTCCATACTTTAAGTAATTCTCTCTATTTCTTTATAGGGTAAATCCCGGTTACTTTGCGGTCATCAAATGAATGATTAATATTTGTATGACCCTGATGAAAACACAATCGAATCTTTATCTGTTCCTGATAGCCCTGATATCGGCTATGGGAGGTTTTCTTTTTGGCTATGACTGGGTAGTGATAGGAGGTGCGAAACCTTTCTACGAACAATACTTTCAGATAGCAGGCAATCCTGTACTGCAAGGATGGGCGATGAGTAGTGCACTGATAGGTTGCCTGATAGGTGCGTTAAGTGCCGGAAAAATGAGTGACCGCTTTGGTCGGAAGCCGATTCTTACATTGGC
>ERZ860388.621-NODE-621-length-27242-cov-4.600177_pt1 | contig 27242 bp, 19 predicted proteins | sample MGYA00509978_ERZ860388 | MGnify/ENA primary metagenome ERZ860388 (study PRJEB30046, sample SAMN00715225) | human gut metagenome | study: EMG produced TPA metagenomics assembly of the A metagenome-wide association study of gut microbiota in type 2...
CTCTTGCAAAAGCAGCAAATAAAGGAGTGGGTAGATGATATAATTAAGACAGAAAGTGGTCAGTTGGTGAGAGATAATGGAGTAAATAAACGCCCGGTATCAATAAAGCCTGTACTAAAACTGCAAGATGGAGTGAACTATTACGAATGGGAGCATAAACGCGGAATTGATGGGAATGTCATTAATAACCTTCATAAAATGATATTCCACATCAATGGAAGTGATTATGGAAATATTTCTTATACCAAACAAACAGCATACTATCCTGTACAAACAGATGTTCCACTCAATCGCAAGGATATTACAACTTTTGCCATGAATGCCCGTTCATCAGCTTTTCTTTTGGAATTAGCTTTTGTAGGTGACATAGCATCCTATCCAGCTTTTAAAAAATTATTATCAGACATATTAGATATTGGATACGGTAAGTTATCAGTCTACTGCCTCACTAATGACTTTTTAAGATACATACAGGACAATAAAGATTGGAAAAATGATTCGATTTCTTATACTGTACTTGTATCCGATTATTCAGCAATAGATGAGCATATATCAATCATCAAACAGCTACCTATCTCTTTCATTTTTCTTGTTCGCTCAGAAGAAGATTATGAACATGCGACTTCGTGTATAGAAAGAAATGAGCTAGCAAATATTGAAATAGCACCTATATATACAGAGGATAATTTATCATTTTTTGAGGATAATCTGTACATGGATGAAGAGGATATTTCTGAAATAGAATTATCAAAACGTGAAGTATTTGTTCGCCAAAAACTTAATATTTTCTCATTTGGCAATTTAATTATTTTACCTGATGATAAAATATATGCAAATTTGAATGCTCCTTCTATAGGAAATATAAAAGAAACTCCACATAGCATTGTTTATCGTGAACTAACTGAAGGAAAGTCATGGCTTAAAATTCGTAATGAACAACCCTGCTGTGATTGCATTTACCAATGGCTTTGCCCTTCACCCTCCAATTATGAGGCAGTAATAGGTAAACCCAATTTATGTTTTATAGAGAATATACCATAAGCATAAATTAGAAAAATGGGGGGATGGAACTTTCACATCCCCCTAGTCTTTTCCCTGATAACATCCCGGAAAAATGATATTAACGCAGGAAGATGATAATCAAAGCTAAATTCATACCGATGTTTGAGTATGTTCTCCTGCAAAATAGCCATCCTTTTTTTATCTTTCAACTGACGACATAAATCATCTGCATCTTTAAAGAATATACCCACATCTTTCTTTTGAGCAATGGTCTGCATTGCAACAAGATGATCTGAATTATCTTTCTGAATCATGGGTAGACCTGCCATAGCCAAGGTAGTTAGTCTGGCAGGAATATTTAAATCATTCCAATTAGCATTTAACACATTACCACCATTTTCGCTTTCAAAGCAATGCAACCATCCTGCATCGTATTGGGAGAATTCGGTCAACCAGTTTTCAGGTGCACAATGTGGATGCAAATGAAGATGCTGAGGCGCTAACTCTTGCAAAAAACGAAGATATCCCATTCGCTGATTATGAAAATTCTCCGTATAGATATGGAGATGGATACTTTCACGAGCCATGGTAGTAATCAGTTCATCATTAATTCCTACATTTCTTCCAGGAAGTACCGTATGTATCTCGTTATCTGTTTCTGAAAGCCGTTTAGACAACGCACCGTCAAAATAGTCCTTCTTTGGAAGATCCCCATCCAGAATAAAAGTCTGCTTCATGCCCGGAATAAATTGTTCAAACCAAGCTTTTACTTCCTCATTAATGAAGATCTTACCATCTGCATGGCTATATAAGTATACCAGTTCTTTCCATTTTCCCTCTCGGATAGCATGAAAGGAGCTCTCCTTAAAATGCCAGACGAAAGGAATATCCGGAAAGTTCTTGCAAACTTCATAAGCCAAAGGAATAGCGCCAAAATTTAATAAAGCGTAGATGATATCCGGTTTTATCTCTTTTATCTTATTTTGGTAATCATCATACGGAATATCTGTGACATTACCGAAAGGAAGAGGTCCTACGGTAGTACTACAGTAAGTTGGTCTCTGCATCCATAAGCCATATAGCTGATGTCCGGCTTCTTCAAAGGCATAAATTCGATCCGGATTGAAAGCCAATTCTCCTACCATTAAAATCTTGAGACAATCTTTTGACGGTACTGTCTCATGCCTGAAGTTTTTGTAAATTTCTTCTTCATCGGTAAATTTATAATCTGATACATGAATCTTTATAGGTCCCCGCACATGATAGAAACTTCGATAAGGGTTAATTCCTCCACCATATTTTTCGCTGATAATCTTGTGTCGCTGATTGGGATGATTGGTCCAATAAGCGCTTATTTTATTGGTAGGAATAAAAGCGCCCTTATCAACCAAGCGACACCAAAACATCCGATATAGGTCGTCCGTCACCCATTCATCTCTTTCCACCCAACGGTCTTCCGTTTTTCGATGCGCTGTCTGTGCTAGCTGTAGACTATACCCTTCTCTCACGCCCAAGGTTTGATAATCGGAAGAATAAACTACCGTATCATTCAAGTCATACCGCATCCCACTATAAACCAACACAATATCTCCCGACTCTTCAAAACGTTCCTTCAGATCTTGCAAATGATTGACATAGTAGAAGTCATCAGAGGGAAGGTAGGCTATGTATGAATATCGGGCAACAGCAAGTCCCTGATTAATAGCATGTCCCATTCCTTTATTCGTCTGATTACGAATATAAGCGATATTGTTATACGTTTCAAGATAGTCCTTTACGTTCTCTTCCGTACCGTCTGTACATCCATCGTCTACAATAATCAATTCCCATGATGCATAAGTCTGCTCGATCACACTCAAAATAGCACGCCTGATAAACTCACTTTGGTTGTAAGTAGGCATTATAATGGAAAATCCGTCTACATGATATTCTTTATTCATCTTTACTTCTTTTTATTTATCAAACACAATCCCAATGGCAACAGAATTTCTTTCGCATCTTCTGTTTCAAAGTCAAAATGCAAGAGGAATTCATCTAGTTTACTATCTTCTTCTCCAATAGAATCAGCAAATAGGAATTGCTGCCACAAAAACTTTTTATAGGCGACTAAATTCCATTGACTACTATTGGCTATTTCTTTCAGGTTTGCTACTGCTTCTTCTTTTAAATCAGTTGAATGGGGTATCTGTTTCAATAAGCTTAAAAGAATAGATACATCACCACGTGAATCATTTTTCATTTTCTCATGGCTGATCAGGTAACTAAGGATCTCATGAATAAGTGGGTCAACATCTTGATGGCAGACATTCATTCGTTTAAGTCCAAGAAGAAAGTAAAGCATTGAATTGATAAGATCCAACGTTTTACTCTTTTTGATTGAGAAATGACTTTTGCAAGTTTCTATCAAGATAGAGAGGTAGTTGTCATAGGGAACTGAGACCGGGGTTTCCTCCAGTTTAGATAACAGATAAATTGCAGGTGACAAAAAAGTGAAAGTACTGCTTATATCAATAAATTCCCAGTCTTCGGTAAACAGATAATTCTCCAGTTCATCCAGTACCTCTTCATCCGCATCTACAAAAGAATTTTGAATAGCATAATTAACGCCCCAACCGATTCCACTCAATCCGGACTCCAGACTGGTGTCTTTCATCCTTTCTACATCGCATACAATCTCCTCTAATAAGAGATCCGCCATATCATTATAGGATTTTATACCGGTCATTCTTGAAAGTTCGTAATAAAACAAAGTTCTCCCCATTTTTCCACCCATCAATCCCGATTCTTTCCCTGATTGAGGGCTCATGCTTATAAGATTAGCAATTTTCAAAATTGTTTTGTTCATGTGCTTTTACAAAGTTTAAAGATCAAGTTTTCAAATATAGTTAAAACAAACGAGGATCAAAAGAAAACAATCAGAAAAAAATAGTATATCCATAAAATAGAATATAAAAAATAATTGATTATATTTGGAGCACAAATAAAACTTTTATCAAGCATACATGAAAACACCAATACCCAAAATCATCCACCAGATATGGTCGGGAGTTGACGAACCATTACCTGAGTATTTCAGTGTATTAGGCGAAACGTGGAAAAAGTATCATCCGGACTGGAGATATGAATTCTGGGACAATGATCGAATGAACTCTTTTGTTCAACAAAACTATCCCGACTACTGGGAAGTATATAGCAATTTTCAATACAACGTACAGCGATGGGATGCAATTCGTTATCTTATTTTAGATAAGATCGGTGGAATGTATGTCGATTTCGATGCGGAATGCTTATCTTCACACAATACTTTGTTAGCCGATAAAACCTGTTGTTTCTCAATGGAACCCGAGGCGCATGGTAAAGTATTTAATAAGGAATTATATTTCAATAATGCTTTAATGGCTAGCATTCCCAACCATCCGTTCATAAAAACAATCATAGAAAATGTATTTCAATACAAAAGATCCTCCAGAGAGCTATTATGGGGAGAAAAGATTTTGGAAATACTGAATACGACCGGACCTCTTCTGCTAGTTAAGCTATACGAAGAATATCCCGACAAAGAAAGTATTTATCTGATTCCCGCCAAATACGTTAGTCCGTTCACTGACAAAGAGATCAAACTGTTAAGACAAGGATATGAATCGGATGAATTAGAGAACAAACTGGAAGAAGCATACTCTATACATTACTTCTTTAATGGATGGGTTTAAACTAAAAAGAATATGGGAAAAAAAATACCTTCTATCATCCACCAGATATGGTCAGGAGTAGATGAACCATTGCCGGAGCACTTTAGAGTATTAGGTGAAACATGGAAAAGGGACTATCCGAACTGGGAGTATAAACTTTGGGATAACCGGATGATGAATGAATTCATTCAAGAGTTTTATCCTCAGTATTGGGATATTTATAACCAATTCCCTTATAATGTCCAGCGATGGGATGCAATACGTTACCTTATCTTAAATAAGATCGGAGGCATGTATGTCGATTTCGACTATGAATCCATCGAACCGATAGACGAACTGATAAAGGATAAAACTTGCTGCTTTGCTCTTGAACCGAAATCACATTGCAAGGTTTTCAAACGTGAAATTGGTCAGGTATTCAATAATGCCTTAATGTTGTGCGAATCGGGACATCCATTTATGCAGAAAATCGTGGAAACGGTATTCACCGAAGAAATGGTAAACTATAAGGCATCCAAGGATCTTTGCGTTTATAACACAACGGGACCATGGATACTTATCGATTTATATGATAGCTTATCGGAACAGGAGAAGAACGAGGTTTATTTAATTCCCGCCAAGTATGTTACTCCATTCGATCTGGTTCAAGCCCAAAGGTTTAGATATGGAGAGATGAGTGAGGAATTGGAAGATTGTCTGGAAGAGGCATTTGCCGTTCACTATTTTTTTGGCAACTGGAGATAATATATTCAAAATCAGTAGTAAAACACAAACATGAGACAATACGATTACCTAATCATTGGAGCAGGTTTATTTGGTTCTGTAATGGCTGAACAACTTGTCCGACAAGGGAAAAGATGTCTTGTGATAGACAAGCGCAGTCATGTTGGAGGTAATATTTATACTAGTAATGTGAATGGAATTACAGTACATCAATATGGAGCACACATATTCCATACCAACGATAAGGAAGTATGGGAGTATATAAATTCATTTTCAGACTTTAACCGATATACGAACTCGCCTATAGCTAATTATAAAGGCAAATTGTACAACTTGCCTTTCAATATGAATACTTTCTATCAGATTTGGGGAGTAACCACACCACAAGAAGCGCAATGTAAAATTGAACAGCAAAGGACGCAATCGGATATAGAGCCTGTGAACTTGGAAGAGCAGGCTATATCTTTGGTAGGAAGAGACATCTACGAAATCTTAATCAAAGGATATACAGAAAAACAATGGGGAAAGAAAGCTACGGAACTACCACCTTCCATTATCAAGCGAATTCCAGTTCGTTTCGTATTTGACAATAATTATTTTAATGATGTCTATCAGGGCATTCCCAAACAGGGATATACTTCTATCATAAAAAAAATGTTATTGGGAAGTGATGTGATATTGAATACAGATTATTTTGAACGTAAGGATTACTTTGACAGTATTGCTCATACCGTTATATATACAGGTGAGGTTGATAGATATTTCAATTATTGCTATGGGAAATTAGAATATCGTAGCCTATTGTTTGAGACAATTTTTCTTAAAGGGATTGCCAACTATCAAGGTAATGCTGTTGTTAATTATACAGACTGTGAAACTCCTTATACTCGAATTATAGAACATAAACATTTTGAGTTCGGAAATCAATCGGATACAATGATAACTAAAGAATTTCCATTTGCTTTCTCAAAAGACTCTGAACCGTACTATCCTATAAACGATGAGCGCAATAACTGCTTATATAGTAGATATGCAAGACTTGTCCGACAAGAAAAAAATGTATATTTTGGAGGACGATTAGCTGAATATAAGTATTATAATATGGATCAGGTGATAAGAGCAGCATTAAATCTAAATAGGATTATTCTCTCAATAAGTTAATAAATACAGCATTGTAGCAACCTCCAACAGTTGCTCTGCCATTAGTTGATCCTGATGGCAACAGATAAATAACACTATAAAAGCCAGACAAAGACATCAAACGTCCTGACACTACGTATCTTATCATATATCCCGGTAAGGTTAACAGGCGGACAAGCCTTGATTAATATCTTTTGTCCGCTTCCTGTTTTCGTTCCACGTACGTAAACCGTTGGGACTGCGTACGTGATCCCATCGGTTCACGTACATGAACTCATGGGATTACAGACGTGAAACGAAGAAATGTAACGACCGTAATACATTAATCTAACGTTGAAAACAGCTTAATAAACGTAGCACAGACCATTAAATGAACCGTCTTACCTGAATCAGGAAGGCAGAATCTCTTATGTAAGGTGACAATAGAAAAGTTGTTTTTCTCTATTATCACCCTATTGTCACCACCTATTGTCACCCTTATCACGCTAAATTCCAGCACATTAAGCCTGGAAAGTGACAAGTGACAATAAGAATAACGTTTTAACTCTAGTTGAAAGAGGCACATTCTATATCACTACAATTCATCATTGATTGAAGTTTATCACAGTAAAATCAAGCTAAGAAGCCTTATTTCTAACCACAAACAAGACTCGTTTCAAAGAAAAAGGAGAATGTTGTGACTCTCTCTTTTATAAGATAACAACATTCTCCCAGCAATCTGTTTTACCGGGGGAGGACCCCAGTTTTACCAAACGGATACCTATCTCAACTCAAATGGTACAATTCCTTTAATGTCTCTGGATGATGTTCCGATGACTGCTTCAAACTTACCCGGTTCTGCCATCCACTCGTGTTTGACATCATCGAAGAAGCTCAGGGCTTTTTTATCAATCGTCAGCGTTACAGCCTTCTCCTCACCCGGAGCCAGTTTTACTTTCTTGAAACCCTTCAATTCCTTGACAGGACGAGGCAGAGAGGATTTCTTATCGCTGACATAAAGCTGGATAACTTCCTGACCTTCACGAGTACCTGTATTCTTTACGTTGATCGTGAAAGAGATGGTATCATCGGCAGTCATCACCTTTTTGTTAGCCGAAGGTTTCCCGTAAGCGAAAGTAGTATAGCTCAATCCGTGTCCGAACGGGAAAAGCGGTTTGATCTTTTCTTTGTCTGCCCAGCGATAGCCTACAAAAATATCTTCACGATAGATTTCGTTTATGGTATCACCATTGTTCTTGGAGTGTGCCAGTTCTTCTTTATTCCCCGGATATTCACCCAGTGTATGTGCGCCTACGTCTTCCAGTCTTGCAGGAAAAGTAAAAGGAAGTTTCCCCGACGGATTAGCATCTCCTAGCAGTACCGAAGCAAGAGCTGTTCCGGCTTCCGAACCTAAGAACCAACCCTGAACAATAGCGGGCACTTCATTTACCCAAGGCATGGCAACCGCATTACCGGAGATGTTTACGACAATCAAGTTCTTATTTACTTTTGCCAACTCGCCAATCACTCTGTCCTGCGCATACGGCAATCCAAGGGATGCACGGTCCGAATCTTCGCAATCCTGATGATTGCTCTTGTTCAGTCCACCGAAGAAAATTACGTAATCCGCATCTTTAGACACTTCTACAGCCTCAGCAAGAAGTTCATCCTCCGAACGGTCGTCTTTCAAATCTTGTCCGGTCTGTACTCCATTATATTCCCCTGTCGGGTCACCAACGTATCCACGGGCATACAAAACTTCCGCCTGTGAACCTACGCGGTTCTTCAAGCCGTCCAAAGGAGATATCTCATATTTCACTTTCAGAGAAGAACTGCCACCGCCTACAGTCATCATCTTAATGGCGTTTTCACCGATAACAGCAATCTTCCTGGCTTTCTTCAAGTCAATAGGCAATACATTATCCTTATTCTGTAACAGTACAATTCCTTCTTCACCGATTTTGCGTCCGGCTTGTCCATGCTCGGGCGAAGCCAGAGAACCGAAAGGTTTATACGGGTTCATCGAAGTGCGGAAGATCAGACGGAGGATATTACTCACTTTTTCGTCCAGTTCTTTGGTTCCGACTGTGCCGTCCTGGATCAGTTTCAGGTAAGGATGTGCCAAATAGTAATTGTCATAAGCATTCCTTGTCCCGGCAGAAAGTCCGTTTGTCCATGAACCGAACTCCATATCCAGACCATTCGAAATGGCCTGGAAAGTATCATGTACTCCGCCCCAATCTGAAACGACGACACCATCAAAGCCCCATTCCTTACGCAGAATATCTTGCAGCAATCGCTTATTATGGCACGCATGCTGAGTCTTATAGAGCTTACCGGAGTCGGTATCTTCACTAAACGAATAAAGGTTGTAAGCTCCCATTATTGCCCAAGCACCACCTTCCTGAACGGCCGCTTTGAAAGCCGGAAGATAAATCTCATAAAGAGCACGGTCGCTCAAATGAACATTGGTGGTGTGACGGTTGAACTCCTGATTGTTTAATGCGTAATGCTTCACACAAGCAGCAACACCGTTTTCCTGTACTCCCTTAATATAAGGAACTACCATCATGGAAGACAGGTACGGATCTTCGCCCATATATTCAAAATTACGCCCATTCAACGGGGTGCGGTAGATGTTGACACCGGGCCCCAGGAGAATATCTTTTTTCCGGTAACGGGCTTCTTCGCCAATGCTCTTCCCATAAAGGTAAGACATTTCGGGATTCCATGTTGCAGAAAGGCAAGTCAATGCAGGATAGGCTATACAGGAATCGTTTGTCCATCCTGCCTGATCCCACTCATCCCATAATACTTCGGGACGGATGCCGTGAGGACCATCGGTTGCCCATACTTCGGGAATCCCCAGACGAGGGACTCCCGGTGAACTAAATTTAGACTGCGCATGAGTCATCTTCACCTTCTCTTCAAGTGTCATACGGCTCAGCGCATCTTTCACCCGTTCTTCGATAGGCTTGCTCGTGTCCAGATATACTGGTGTCTGCGCCATATTCATAGTCGGTAAAACGGCGGCTATAGACAAGCCAAGTAACGTTGCTTTAAATTTCATGTTCATAAATGATTTCTGTATTTTTACTTCTTCACAACAGAAAGAATTCCTTTATCTATCCCCTGAGTGAAATCTAACGTAAACACATAAGTAACTCCCTGTTCCAACGGAGAGGCCAATACAAGATTTTCCTCATCAACATTGAATAAGTTCCGGGTAGCCTGATCCATTTGCAGGTTCTTTTGATGAAATTGCTGATCCCAAGACTTTCCACCCAGATATTTAACACTGATATAATCGTATCGTATGCGTTCACCAATAACCGTACTGCCTTCAGCACCAGTCTTCCCAGTAAACTGATAAACTTTCGGACTGATTTCCGCCACACAATAAGCAGTCGAAAAGTCCCAGTTAAATTCGTCCTTAATAGACGGAGAGCCCATACCATAGCCCAACAACCATACGGCACCATGCCCGTCAGCATCCAGTCCGGCTTCACTATTGCCATTCATACGTACTACTGCAAAGTATTTGCGTGTAGCATTTACCATCACCCTGTAGCTACCGGCAACCGGCAAGAACTTCAAGTGATTATCTCCGGTCTTCACCAGATAATCCGGATCAACATACCAATCATTTAGATCTTCGATGCCACCTATTTCGAGTGTCTGGTTCTGCGTCAAAGACATCTGCAATTGATACATATCGGAACTGCCTTCTTCCAGCTTCATTCCATTGATTGTAATGTCCGGTCGCGGCAAGTCTACCTGTCCTACTTTCTCTACAGTCAGTACTGCTTTGGTATTACCTTTCGTTACATCTACCGTAAACTTATAAACACCGCCTCTCTCAAATTTCTGCCCTTCCTGCAACTTCAAGTTACCCGACTCTGTTATTTCAACAAGGTCGCTTGTAGTAGAGATGGCATCTCCCTTAAATTCACCATTATCCCACTTGTTTATGTGGAAGAATTTAAAGTCAATATCACTTGTTTTCATAGTCACACCGGCAGTAAACGTAAGCTGATACTTCTTTGCCGTAAGTTGCGGCATACACAAACCATTCTCCGGCGTCCATCCCACTTCGTACAAAGATACCGACGGCTTGCCAATTCCATTTCCGATAGCCCAGATAGCTCCTGTTCCGTCATCCTGCAATTTAGCTGCTTCACCGTCTTTTAAAGCTATGACAGAGAAGTACTGTCTCTTACCGTTTGCTGTAATCTGATAGCTTCCGTCAATCGGCAGGAACTTCAGTGTTCCATCCTCCTGCTTTTCAAAGAAGTCCGGATCAATCCACCATTCATCATAAGCAGGCACTCCTTCGAACGTCAGAATGTCATTCTGCTTTAACGACAGTTTAACAGCATATACATCGTTTTCTACCAGTTCCATTTCTTTTCCGTTCAGCAATAATTTGGCAAACGGACTCGCTTCATAGTTGAAAGTATTAAACTGAATCGTATAATTGCCCGGCTCTGTATTGGAGAACGGGATAGACGTAGTAGAGCCTACTGCAATCGTATTGTCTTCCCAGCCAAAAGTTAGCTCGTTACCGTGCTCCCCTACTTTCGGAGTTTTGATATACGCCTTCATCTTCTGCGAAAAGTCTCCCGATACGCTATAATGATACATCGATTGCCTGTCCATCCGGTACTCCTGCCCTTCTTCATCTACCAGGGTCAGATAAGGAAAGTCCGGGCGTGCCAACGTAAGTTCCGTTTCCTGTTCCGTCGTAGTAAAGTGAATATTCTGAAGGATATACTTCAATGTCGCCTTTCCGTTAGGAATATTAGCATAATAAGGAATATAAATCTTTCCGGTATAGTCGCTTCCACTTGTCTTTGTTCGGATCACCGTTTCAGATACCTGTTCTTCTCCATAGAAAAGCTGCGCTTTCAAAGTAGAAAGAGGAACGTCTACATCCGAAGCCTTGATCGTAAACGGAAGGCTGTCGCCGAAAAGGGCATCCGCATTCTCCGCCTTGATCTCCATACTCGGATTACCGGGAAGGAACTCGTCATCATTACAGGAATTCATGGATAAGATTCCCGCCAATGCCAATGTTATATAGATACTTTTTTTCATTGTCTTTATACTTTTAAGGTTCTTACTTTGACTTTGCCCAACGGTATGAAGTTACTGATTTACCGGGAACGTCATAAGCAAAATGACGTTGGCCGTCGCTGACAGTTATCTTCTTCGACTTCTCATTGTTGTTTATCAGAACAAAGGCATACGTTCCGTCCGTATTTTCGAAAGCAGAACAGGTAATACCGTTGTCCGTATAACCGGTAGTGGCGATACGCACAGCTCCCGGCTTCACAACACTTGAAAGATGAGCAATGATATAGTAGTGAGAGTTACGTATGATTGTCTTATAATCACTGTTATTGATATCTACCGCACCATAGCAAGTCTGACAACCACCTTCACGATTCGGACCACGGTCGTTATCGAGCATCAGATTCCAGACAATTACGCCCTTACACCAATTATTGATTGTTCCCAATGCTACCTCTTCCATATCTTCCATCAGACGCTTCGACAAGTCACGTCCGCTGTTCCATGTGCCGATAGAAGTTTCTGTAAACAGAAGTTCTTTCTCAGGATATGCCTGATGTATATTCAGCAATTCTTCACGGTTGCCGCCATAGTTATGGTAAGCAGCACCTGCCAGATACTGAGAAGCAGCAGCATCTTCGTAAATCTTGCCCGGATAGTTCTTCTGCGATTCGATATTGTCATAATTGTAGTTATGGTCGAAAGCATAAATCTTGGTAGACAGTCCGGCAGCTTTCATCTGAGGACCGAGCGCTGTTTTCACGAAGTCTCTTTGTTCTTCCCATTCCATATAGAGCGAAGCGGAGTTGCCACGGTTCAAAGGTTCATTTTGCGGAGTTACTGCATAAATGTCAATGCCTTCGGCTTTAAATGCCTGTATCCATTTCACAAAATAAGTAGCATAATCCTGATAATAATCCGGGTTCAATTGTCCGTTCGTCCACGAATCTAATGGTGTACGGTCTGTCAGGCTTTTCACTTTCATCCATTTCGGACAGGTCCAAGGAGCGGCAATTACCTTGATAGAAGGGTTAATGGCCAGAATCTCTTTCAGGATCGGAAGGATATAGTCCTTTTCTTCGCTCTGCAAAGCAAAGTTTTCGATCCCTTTCGTATCACAGCAGGTATATTCGCTTAACGAGAAGTCCGAACAACCAATGGAAATACGGATGTAACTGAATCCGAAACCATCTTTATCGGAGAATGTTTCCGTCAGGAAAGCATGACGGTCAGCCGGTTTCATCAGTAACAGGTTGTAACAGGTAGAACCTGTGATAGCTGCTCCGAAACCATCCATCGTCTGGTACTGTTCCGCAGGATTCAAAGTTATTGTGGTTGGAGCCAGATTGTCTTTCGGGCTGAAGTTAACCGCATCACGGGTCAAATCACGGGTCAGACTGCTGGTTGTCGTATAAATGGCTACATCTCCGGTGGGGACAGGTACTACCGGTTTTTCCGCATCATCACTATTGCTACAAGCCGCTAATATGGTGAAGCATCCTAAAAAGGTCAGTGCTATATTTCTCATGTTTATCATAATCGTTAGTTTCTTTTTCTATTTAAATACATTATAAGTGATGTTATCTCCGGCTCTATCAATATCCGGGGTTCTGTTCAATCTTGTCATTGGCATCGATTACCGATTGTGGGATAGGCAGGCGATAAGAGTTCTTATCAAAGGCGTAAACCTGTGACTTGCGACCTGAATCTTTCGCATATACGGCGTTCATCACCTCTTCTACCTTATCCAGACGAACCAGATCAAACCAGCGTTGTCCTTCGAATGCCAGTTCCAGCCGACGTTCGTTGAGCAATGCGGTAATCATCGCATCCCGGTCTTTACGTACGGATGAAGACAATTCGCCCAATCCGGCACGTTCACGCACTTCGTCGATGATCTTAGCTGCCGCTTCCAGATCCGGCGTATCCTGCATGATCAATGCTTCTGCCTTCAATAACAGCACATCAGCATAGCGGTATTTAATAATGCTGCTATTAGCCGAACGGCATTTGTACATGAAAGGATAATTGTCCGACGGATAATAGTTGCTCCAATTACAATCATAGTAAACTACGGATTCCTGAAAGCGAATCTGATCTCCTTCTTTCTTGAAAGCATTGATCAAATCACGTGACGGAGTTACCCATTTTGCCCAAGTGAAGTTATTATTCCAGTTTACAAGGTCACGTCCGAACATCCATGTACACCAGTTACCCGAACCGGGAGTAAACTGAGCTTCCAGTATAGATTCTTTAGTATTACGGGCTTTTGCATCCGTTCCGGCAGCATTCATGCCGAACAAATCGCTAAAGTCCTTCACAAGCTCAAAACCATCAGCCTTCACCTCGTCACAGTAACGGATTACTTTTGAATAGTCACGCAACGGTTTCTCTGCATAGATCTTTGCAAGAAGAGTACGGGCTACGGATTTTGTAAACAGAGTTTTGTTGCCTGCCGTATTATCCGGCGCATGCTGGATGGCAGCCAGCAAATCTTTCTCTATCTGCTGATAAGCTTCCAGTTCTGTGTTTTGTGCCGGGAAATATTGTTCATACACATCTTCGATATTTTCTGAAGTAATATCATCAGCTACTGTTGTAATAACCGGGAAATCCCCCCACAGACGTACCATATCGAACATGACCATGGCACGGAATATCATTGCTTCCGCCTTATACTGCGCACGTTCGGCAGTAGTCAAAGAGTTATCGGTCACCAAGTCAATATTACATATCAATTTATTAGCACGGGCAACGTCTTCCAGATAACGGTTCCAGTCACGTTCGAGCACAGAGTTGGAACCTTCGATGGAATTGTTCTCAAACGGAAGTACCTCAGCTCCCGTAGTTCCTGCGTACGCATTATCCGCATGCGAATCTGATATGAGCAACAAGTCCACATACCAGTGTTCCTGACGGTCGCGCATCTGATTGTAGATAGTCGTCAGGTGACTTTCTACAGCCGCTTTATCTTTAAATACCACCTTTGTACCGGTATCCGTCACACCTTCGGTCGCATCCGAATAAGTATCGATCGGATCGTAATTCAGTGAGCAGGAAGAAAGTCCGAACAGCAAACCGGAAGTGAGTCCATAAAATATATATCTTAGTTTCATAGTCTTTCCTTTCATTAGAATTCAACATTAATACCAAACACGTATGATCTAGAATGCGGGTATGTACCCCAGTCGATGCCTTGCACCGTACCGCTGTTGCCCCATTGGTTTACTTCCGGGTCCATGCCGGAGTAGCTTGTCCATGTCAGCAGATTGGTAGCGGTAAAGTAAGGTTGCAGACGGGTGATTCCCCATTTCTGCAGTAATTTGCCCTTAAAGTTGTACGACAAGGAAACGTCTTTCAATCTCAGGTAACTGCCATCTTCAATAAAGTAAGTAGAGTTCAGCAACTTGAAATTAGCTTTCGGCACATTGGTTATCTGTCCGGGTATCTTCCAGCGGTTCAGTACTTTGGTAGACTGATTCTTTCCATCGTACATCCCTTCTGTTTCTATACGGGAAGCATTGAAGATATCATTTCCATAAGAGCCTTGGATAAACACACTCAAATTAAATCCTTTCCATGAGAAAGTGTTGGTCAGACCATAAGTAAAGTCCGGATTCGGGTCGCCGATATAAGTACGGTCGGAAGTCGAGATTTTACCATCACCACTCAGGTCACGATACATTAATTCACCTGTCTCAGGATCTACACCGTCACTGATATATCCGTAAAAGCCTCCTAAAGCACGTCCCGGCTCATTACGCACTACATAATCGTTGACTACATCCGCAGTTTTGGCATCATAGTACACTTTCTGCAATTCAAGTTTCGTCAATTTGTTCCGGTTGAAGGAAATATTGAAGTCCGTATCCCAGGTAAATGCTCCCCCCCGGAAGTTCTTCGAACTAATGGTAAGCTCAAAACCTTTATTAGTCATTTCACCTTCATTACGGGCGATAGAAGTAGCTGCAGCAGCACCGGCAGGCAGTGATACGTTCATCAGCATGTTCTTGGTCTTCTTGTAATAGTAGTCCATGTTAAAAGTCAAACGTCCATTCAATACTGTCAGGTCCAGACCAATATTGGTCTGAGTAGTCGTTTCCCAAGTAAGGTCAGACGTCCGTAAATTGGCCTGGCTGATAGTCGGTACCGCATTCGCATAATCTGTTGTATCACCTTCAGCCGCTACCTTAAACCATTCAATACGACCGATATTATAACGTTGCAAATAAGCATAGTCACCAATACCAGACTGATTACCTGTCTGTCCCCAGCCTCCACGTATTTTAAAATCATCAATCCACGTCAGATCAGCCATAAACTTCTCGGAAGATACACGCCAGGCAGCTGAGAACGATGGAAATCCCCCCCAACGATGATCAGGATGCAACTTAGAAGAACCGTCGGCACGCAGGTTAGCCGTCAACAGGTACTTACTATCAAAATTGTAAGCTACACGTCCGAAAAATGACATAATTCCCCATTGAGAAGCACCTGTACCGGTATTATCCCAGGCAATCTTGTTCGCGGCATTCAAGGTCTGTATCAGATCATTGCGGTAGTGTGAACCGTTTATCCAGCTGTTAGAGTAGTCTGAATCCGTCCACGATGACCCTGCCATTACCTCCAGGCCATGTCTCTTGAAGTTCTTATTGTAAGTAAATACATTGTCGAATGTCAATACCGTATTCATATTCCGGTTGTCGGAGGCTTCACCATACTGGTTACGTCCCCAGGCAGTAGAAATCGGATCAAGAAAAGTAGTATTTACAGCATTGCGACGGTCAAGTGTTAGAGTTGATTTAAACTTCAACTCCGGCAGCAAGGTAAGCAACACGTTGCCCGATGCCAGCAAACGGTTTTCCTTATCTTTATTATTCTTTGCACGTGCCATGTTCTCCAACGGGTTGGTGATATTTCCAACTCCATAGAAGTTATTGTAATACTGGTTCGGATTTAAAGCATCCCAGATCGGAGCATATGTCGGCGTATTGATAACAGCCAATACAACGCCACCACGATTCGCTCCTGTTCCCATCGCTCCCCCTCCGTTACTGGTATAGTCCGAGTAGGAGATATTAGCACTTACTGTCAACCAGCTACGAATCTGATTTTCAAGATTCACCCGGAAATTATAACGCTTGTAATAAGAGATATCCAGTATTCCCTTTTCATCGAGATATCCGGCAGAAAGATAGTATTTCATCTTTTCATTACCGTTAGATACTGCTACCTGATAGTTTTGCATCTTTCCGGTCTTATATGTTTCGTCAAACCAATCAGTACGGTCGGGCAGTCCATCAGGCAAGGATACCAGTCCGATTTCATCCTGTAACTCTTTATACTGCGCAGCATTCAGAGATTCTACCTTATCCGCCACCTTGTTCAAGCCAAACTGTGCTGTCAGAGATACTTTTGCCTTTCCGGTCGCTCCGGCCTTTGTTGTAATCAGAATTACACCATTGGCAGCACGCGAACCATAAATAGAAGCCGAAGAGGCATCTTTCAGAATCTGCATGCTTTCAATATCATTCGGAGATAAAAACTTAATGTTATCCACAGGAACACCATCCACTACATATAGCGGATCGTTACTTCCGTTCATAGAAGTAGTACCGCGCACACGGATAGACATCTCTCCTCCCGGCGTACCGCTAGGCTGAATTACGGAGATACCGGCTGCCTTACCCTGAATAGCCTGTCCGGCAGAAACGATGGGACGTACATCAAGATCTTTAGTAGACACAGTGGAAATGGCTGTCGTAACATCTTTACGTTTTACCGAACCATAGCCGATCACAACTACTTCTTCAAGTACTTCATTGTCTTCCTGAAGTGTAACTTTCATCTGTCGGGATGCTTTCTGTTCCTGCGATTTATATCCTACATAAGAGAATATTAAAGTAGCATTGGACCGGACCGTCAATGTAAAGTTACCGTCTAAATCAGTTATCGCTCCGTTAGTTGTCCCCTTTTCCTGTACACTTACACCGATAAGCGGTTCTTTCTGTGCATCCAGCACCTGACCGGATGCAGTAAATTGTTGTGCGGATGCACTCAGAGAAAAAAATACTGCTAAGATAGCAAAGAGAATCTTGCGACTCCCCGAAAGGATTTTTCGCCTGTTCTTTTTCATGCGTATTAATTTTAAAGTTTATAATTAAGGTATGTGCTTGACAGGACTTTCGCCACTATTTCAGAAGCACAGGTCAAAAGTATAAAGAAACTGAAGTGATTTGACAATGAGGGTATAATAAGTGGATTATACAAACAGACAAACCACTAATAAACAGCAAGTTAATATCAACCAAAGAGGCCTAAAAAGTGGATAGGTTACAACATCGATCAACGTATTTTCCGAACTAAATCTTCGAAATCTTCTCTGGAACCACGAGCTTTGTTTTTTACTTTCGCCCGATAATTATAAATTGTATTCACCGAATAACGGAGAAACTCTGCTATTTGTGAACTATCTTCAATACCAAGACGTATTAATGCAAAAATTCTCAGTTCGGTATTCAATAATTCATCTTTCTTCAGAATGATTTGTTCATTGTCTTGCAACAATGCATTGAACTTCTTCACAAAATCGGGAAATAAATGCAGGAAAGCAGTATCAAAGTTGGCATATAGTTCTTCCAATTCCTCATCAAGGGCATCCTGTGAGCGGGTGATTTTAAGTAATTCTGCTATCTGACCAGCAGATACTTTCTTATTTACCATACGACGATATGCATCGAGCCGATTGATATAAGTAGAGCAGAGTTTAATAAAACGGGCAATATATTCTTCCTTAATCTGGTTAGATTCAGACAGTTCTGCATTGGTAGATGTCAAACAGGCATTCATTTGCTGTAATTCTTCATTCAATTGATTCAATTGATGATTGGCTGTCTGCAGATGATTCCTTGCAACAGCCAATTTCTTCATCTGCCGGTATATATAGCCCAACGCACCAATCAGCAGCACCAGCAATGCCGTAATCAGCACTAAATACTGCTGAAGGCGGTCGTTCTGTTTCTCAATCATCGCCTGATAAGTTTTATCAATCAAAGAAAGCACATCGGCACTCTGCCAACTTCGAAGACGAGCATTATAGAATTTGGTAGCATTCCACGAGAAACGCATATATTGGTAAGCTCTCTCCATATCGCCATTCTCATAGAGCAACTGAGCCAACATCCACAAAGAAGCATGATCTTTAATAGCAGAACGAATATCAGAGATAGCAGAAAGGCAAAGATTCTGTTTCTCTCTTATTTTATCTCCAAGATATTTATAAATAAGTGAGCGATGGTAAGTTACAAGTGCATATTGAGGCGTATCGGGCTCTGCTGCCATCAGACGACGGTCGTTTATCTCCAAGGCCTCATCATACTTGTGCCGGTCACGAAACAACGTTTCGCGCATGACCATAAATTCTTCCGATTGAGGAGATAATATCGCATATAATGAATCTTTATATGCTGACGATATTTCCCGATAATAAGCAGATAACGTCTGATCTTGTGTATAAAATCCCATCTCACCATACACATGATCGAAACATGTATAATAATCAAGTATCAGATGTGAAGTTACCTTCTGTCGGTCTACTGACTTCAGGACATCAATTGATTCGGTATACATACCCGTAGAAGAAAGCAAAAGAGAAAGTTGCAGTTTACTTTCTATTTCCCGGTCAGTATCTCCCAGATTACCCGCAATACGAACATTCTCATTTAAATAGTAAATAGCGGAATCGCAAATAAAGGCTTTATATTCCTTATAGATCTGATTATTCAGATTATAGCGTTCTATGGAATTAGGAGCCACGTCTCCGGCAAGCTCTTTCAGATGCCGTATCCGCGATTCGCGCTGTACCACATAAGTGTCATGTGCTAGGATTGTCTGATCAAGGACATGCAATAGTGAATCAAGAGTTTCATCAGCCCATGAAAAAATCGGAAAAGAAGCAAACAGCAACAACAGCAAACATTTATTTTTCATTAGAGTATTAAAGTTTTGTAGGAAATATGACATTCTTCACTCAAGGTATCACTTATAAATCAACGTCGACAAATATTCCTCCGCAAACATCTCATTGGCAACCTCCAGCAGTTGTTCTGCCGTCAACGCCTCAATACGATGGAACACTGATTCTGACGATTCGTACTTATGATAGTGCAGATATGTTTTCGCCATACCCAGCGCATTATTCTCGAAATTATCAGATGCCACGCCGATCTGGCCTATCAGTTGCTTCTTCGCTGCCGCCAGCTGAGAAGATGTCATCTTCACATCCCGCATTCGCTTCAGTTCTTTATAGGTCAGTTTCAGACAGGTATCCATATCTTCGATATCCGTACCGAAATAGATACAGAAAGCTCCTGTATCGGTATAAGAAGTCAGATTGGACTCTACATTATACACCAATCCCCTCCGCTCGCGAAGCGATACATTCAGCTTACTGTTCATGCCCGGACCGCCAAGCACATTATTCAGCAGATAAAGTGCCGTACGCTTATCATCATACGCATTGTATCCCCGGCTACCAATCATTACATGCGCCTGATGAGTATCTTTAGGCACTACCAACCGTTCGGGCACATAAAGAGGAGGAGGCATACGCTGATTATCCACCGTCACTGCCGGGATATCGGACAAATGCTTTTCCGCCAGACGGATAATCTTCTTGAAATCATATTGTCCCTGAACAAAGAATACCATATTCCCCGGTTGATAAAAGCGACGGGTAAACGAGAGAACATCCTCCGTACGGAAACTCCGCAGCAGTTCCGGCTTACCGAGAATGTTCCTTCCCAACGGATGGTTACGGAAAATCATATCTTCAAAATCATCGAAGATCAACTCCGAAGGATTATCCTCATAAGACTGGATTTCGTCAATGATCACTTCCGTCTCCTTTTCTATTTCATGCTGCGGGAAAGTAGAATGGAATACAATATCTCCGAGCAATTCGAGGGCACGTTCCAGATGCCCGGTCAGGAAGGCGGCATAGACAACCGTCTCCTCTTTATTCGTATAGGCATTCAGATCGCCGCCCACATTCTCCATGCGGTTAAGGATATGCCACGCTTTCCGCTTCTCCGTCCCTTTAAAAATAAGATGTTCCACGAAATGAGCCATCCCCTGCTCATCCTCAGCCTCATCGCGCGTTCCGGCATCGATGGCAAAACCACAATAAGCTACTTTCGAGAGAGTCGGTTCATGAATTATGCGCAGGCCATTCGGCAATGTATATTCGTTGTAATGCATTGTTTTCTACTTCCTTATTGAATTAATGCCGCAAAAATACAATAAAACTTATTGTCGTTTATAGAAAATTGCAGATATTTGTAGACTATATTAGCAACAACGTGTATGAAAAAGATAGGAATATTCTGTTCTGCCTCGGAAAACATTGACAAAATGTACTTTGACAGTGCCCGTCAAATCGGAGAATGGATGGGAAAAGCAGGCAAAACGTTGATTTATGGAGGAGCCAATCTCGGACTGATGGAATGCGTAGCCCGCGCCGTGAAAGAGAATGGCGGTACGGTCATCGGAGTAGTTCCTGCCAAACTGGAAGAAAAAGGTAGTGTGAGCACATTACTGGACGAGGTGATTCATACCCGTAACCTGAGCGACCGGAAAGATGTGATAACAGAGAAGTCGGAGATATTGGTCGCATTGCCTGGTGGTGTAGGTACACTCGACGAGATTTTCCACGTCATAGCCGCCGCCTCTATCGGATATCATCAGAAAAAGGTGATCTTCTATAACGAATACGGTTTTTATAATGAACTTCTGGCTGCACTTAAGACGTTAGAGGATAAGGGCTTCGCCCGACAATCTTTCTCTACCTATTATGAAACAGCAAACAATCTGGATGAATTAAAAGAAAAAATAAACTGATTATATGATAGACTCCATCAAACAACTCTTGCAACAAGAGGCACAAGCAGTGCTCAATATCCCTGTAACAGACGCTTACGAGAAAGCAGTACAACTGATTGTAGAACAGATACATCAGAAAAAAGGGAAATTAGTAACTTCCGGCATGGGAAAAGCCGGACAGATTGCCATGAACATCGCCACAACCTTCTGCTCCACCGGCATTCCATCGGTCTTCTTGCATCCCAGTGAAGCGCAGCACGGCGACCTCGGCATCTTACAAAAAAACGATTTGCTCCTGCTTATCTCCAACTCCGGCAAAACACGCGAAATCGTGGAACTGACCCGACTGGCACATAATCTGGACCCGGAACTGAAGTTTATCGTTATCACCGGAAACCCCGACAGCCCGCTGGCAGCCGAAGCGACGATCTGCCTGCCGACCGGTGCGCCGAAAGAAGTGTGTCCTTTAGGCCTCACCCCCACCACATCGACCACGGTCATGACGGTGATAGGCGACCTGTTGGTAGTCGGCACCATGAAACGCATCAACTTCGGCTATCCCGACTATGCCAAACGGCATCACGGCGGTTACCTGGGTTCGAAAAGCCGCGAACAGTGTAAAACCGTAAACAAATAAAGAGCATGAGGAAGGTAATCGGCATCGGGGAAACCATTCTCGACATCATCTTCAGGAACAACCGACCCCATACGGCAGTGCCCGGCGGATCGACCTTCAACGGCCTCATCTCGTTAGGACGCCTGGGTGTACCTGTCTCTTTCATCAGCGAAGTGGGAAACGACCATGTCGGCGACATCATACGCGACTTCATGAAGGAAAACAACATTTCCACCCGCTACGTCGACCGTTTCCCGGATGGCAAAAGCCCGATTTCGCTCGCGTTCCTGGACAACGACAGCAATGCCGACTACACTTTCTACAAGGATTATCCGAAGCAACGCCTCGACGTGCCCCTGCCGGAGATCAACGAAGACGACATCTTCATCTACGGCTCCTATTACTCACTGAACCCGGCGCTTAGGGAACGGATGGTGGAATTTCTCGACTATGCACGCCAGCGCAAGGCGATCCTCTACTACGACCCGAATTTCCGCAAGGCGCACGCCCATGAAGCGATACACCTCGCCCCTACATTGCTCGAAAACTTCGAATATGCCAATATCATACGCGGCTCGGACGAGGACTTCCTCAATATCTTCGGGGAGGCCGACAGTGAAAAAGTCTACACCGACCATATCCGTTTCTACTGCGACCGTTTCATCACCACTCACGGAGCCGGAGGCGTGAACCTCTACCACGGCGACCTGCGCCTTCATTTTGACTCGCCCTCCATCCGCCCGGTCAGTACGATCGGAGCCGGCGACAACTTCAATGCTGGCATCCTCTACGGTCTGTTAAAAAATAATGTCCGTCACCGTGACCTCGCCACCCTCCCGAAAGAGACATGGGCGAATATCATCCGGTGCGGGATCGATCTGGCAACCGAGGTTTGCCGCAGCTACGACAATTACATTTCTAAAGAATTCGCAACCTCCTACCTCTCCCAGTCTTAAATATCATTAACCAGGAAGATAAAGGGGTATAAAGACACGTGTTTTTCACTATCTTTGCTTTGCATGAGTAGTAGAAGTATGATATTGAAACGGATTCTTTTCTTGTTCACCAGTGTGGCCTTATTGGCAGGATGCAGCTCCGGCAGAGCACCTGAAATTCGTGCCATATGCCTGCGTGACGACATCGGCAACTATATTATCAAATGGGAAACAGACCCCCATACCGACGGGACGATGAAACTTTATGTATCCGACACCCCCAACTCCTTCGACATGTCGCGACCGTGCAGCTATGCCGACATCAATGACGGGAGAGTGACCTACATCACGAACGACAACATCACCCGCAAATATTTCCTACTGTCTTTCAACGACAAATATTACCGCACTGTCGGCGCCCGCTCGGTACAGATGGACAGCGTCCAGAACCTGCGCGACATAGGAGGCTACTTCAGCGAACACGGGAACCGTATGACCGGCTGGGGCAAGATATTCCGCTCGGGCGAGCTCAAGGCACTTAGCCGCAACGACACGATCCGGCTGGATAACCTGAAGATCAAAACTGTCATCGACCTACGGGGAGAAGACGAAATAGCCCTCGCTCCGGAAAAATATGCAGGGGCGAACATCATCTCCATCCCGATCCCGGTAAAAGGCAAAGAACAGATCACCCGACGCCTGGAAGAAGGACGCATACGCAAAGGCGACGGGCTCGTGTATATGCAGGACACCTATATCAGCTATGTGACGGACAACTGCGAACAATTCGGCAAAGCCCTGAAAGTCTTTCTCGACAAGGACAACTACCCGATCCTCGTGAACTGCTCGATGGGAAAAGACCGTGCCGGCTTCCTGACGGCCATGCTGCTGATAGCCCTCGATGTGCCGGAAGAAACGATCATGAAAGACTATATGGCTTCCAACAACCACATAGACCTGCGCAGCCTTGCCTATATGGCACGCAACCTCAATACGGACGCCCAGGAAACCATCACCGTGCTGCTCGGTGCAAACGAGACATGGCTGGATCTGGCCTTCCATAAAATAAAGAAAGAATATGGTTCGACCGACAAATATCTGTCGAAAGGATTGCATCTCACGGAAAAAGAGCGCGATACATTAAAAGATATCATACTAAACTAACCGGTATCCAAATTATTTGCGTACCTTTGTCCCCACTCTGAATTTATTATATATACATATATCACATTTTGAAAACATTTGAAGAATTAGGAGTTGCCGCACCAATACTGAAGGCAATTCAAGAAATGGGCTACGAATCGCCCATGCCGGTACAGGAGGAAGTGATTCCTTTCCTACTGGGAGATGACAACGACGTAATTGCATTAGCACAAACAGGTACGGGAAAGACAGCCGCTTTCGGCCTTCCGATCCTGCAAAAAATCGATGTGACTACATACCACCCCCAAGCACTCGTACTCTGTCCCACTCGTGAGCTATGTTTACAGATCGCCGACGACCTGAACGACTACTCCAAGTATATCGACAACCTGAAGGTCCTCCCGGTGTACGGAGGTTCCAGCATCGAGAGTCAGATCAAGACGCTGAAGCGTGGCGTGCACGTGGTCGTAGCCACTCCGGGACGCCTCCTGGACCTGATGAACCGCAAGACGGTAGACCTCAGCCTGGTGAAGAACGTCATCATGGACGAGGCGGACGAGATGCTGAACATGGGGTTCACCGACAGCATCAACGCCATCCTCGCCGAAGTGCCGGAGAACCGCAACATGCTGCTCTTCTCGGCCACCATGCCGAAAGAGATCGCCAACATCACGAAGAAGTACATGAAGAATCCGAAGGAGATCGTGATCGGCAACAAGAACGAAGGAAACAAGAACATCCGCGATATCTATTATATGGTACAGGCACGCGACAAGTACCTGGCTCTGAAACGCATCGCCGACTTCTACCCGAACATCTACGGCATCGTCTTCTGCCGTACCCGCAAAGAGACGCAGGAGATCGCCGACAAACTGATACAGGACGGCTACAACGCCGACTCGCTGCACGGCGAACTGAGCCAGGCGCAGCGCGACTACGTGATGCAGAAGTTCCGCGTCAAAAACATCCAACTCTTAGTTGCTACCGATGTGGCTGCCCGCGGCCTGGATGTGGACGATCTGACACACGTGATCAACTACGGCCTGCCCGATGAAGTGGAATCCTACACGCACCGCCGTGGCCGTACGGGCCGTGCGGGAAAGACGGGTATCTCCATCTCCATCTGCCACGTGAAGGAGAAAGGCAAAATCCGCGAGATCGAAAGGATCATCAACAAGAAATTCGAGAAAGGCGAAATGCCTACCGGACATGCTATCTGCGAAAAGCAGCTTTTCAACCTCGTCGACCAGATCGAAAAGGTGAAGGTGAACGAGGAGGAGATCGCCTCCCTGATGCCCCAAATCTACCGCAAGTTGGAATGGCTGGACAAGGAAGACATCATCAAACGTGTCGTTTCGCTCGAATTCAACCGTATGATCGATTACTACAAGGATGCCGACGAGATCCAGCAGGTAGACGAACGTTCCTCTCGCAGCGAACGGGGCGAACGCCGTGCACATGCGGCCGAAGAGGGCTATTCGCGTTTCTTCCTCAACTTCGGCAAGGCCGACGGCCTATATCCGAACCAGCTGATCGAACTGGTCAACAAATGTGTGCCGGGCAAGGTGCGCATCGGCAAGATCGACCTGCGCGAAAACTTCTCTTTCTTCGAAGTGGAAGAGGGTGAAGCCCAGCGCGTGATGGACAGCATGAACGGGTTCGAAGTGGACGGACGGCGCATCTCCGTCGAACCTGCACAGGGCAAAAAAGAAGAAGGCGGACGCGGTGGCAAACGCAGTTACGGCGGACGGCGCAGCGATGACGGCTACAAAGGCAAACGGGGTTCCAAAGACAGTGGACGCCGGGGTGGAGACCGTTCGGACCGCACCTTCCGCAAAGACGAACGCGACAGCGACCGCCCGTGGAAACGGACTGCCGCCGCACGCGACGCTCGTAAGAAAAGACGTTTCTAATCCTCCTCCCTCACGCTAACAGAAACAGGAGACCGCAGCATACATCAGCAACCCCCAGCCGGCAACGACGGGGAGTTGCTGTTTTTGTTTCCGCTTCCCGTCATGTCTCTCTCCGTATCCCCGTACCCCGAGAGTGTCAACAGGGCTCCCAAACACCCCAACACGACCTCCGAACGGCCCTCCCACAAAGCCAGCAGGCCCAATACCATCAGGTACAAGCGAAGGCAATGCGGGTTGCACAATCGCTGATGACTGATGATTTGATGATTCATTACTTCTTTCCCTTGCCGGGGGATGCCCCGGCAAGGGAAAGACATCATTTGTATCTTCATGCCACCATCTTCGTCAATACGCAAATCGCAGAGGAACGGCGCAATTATCATCCGTTACCGGAATTGTTGCGTAAGTTGTCAGTAACTCACTATATAATAGTGTATTTCGCTATTCTTCCCAAGCTCCGATACCACCAATTATGCAGGATGACGAATCGGTAACGTAGCAAAGTCTTAACTTGGTTCAGACTTAACTTTTCCCGTCATCTGGTTACAGAAACTATTTTCTCAAAAGCCTATTTCTCAATAACTTTGCTCTACTTTTCCATATCTCGCCGATTATTGCTAACTTTGTTATATAATTATGACGAATTTAAACGTACGTTTTTTTGTCATTTTGAAAAAGCCTCCTATCTTATTTATTCCCAATAATATACAAGCAAAAGCAGGACAAAAGCTACCCCTAAAAACAGGGCAGAAAATGAACTTTCCACCAGTAGATAAAAGACTTTACTATATATATTGTAATCAATTGTTTAGAGACATTTTCCGGCAAGCCCCGACCTGTCCCTTTTTTGCACTTTTTCCAAAAAGGAGGGTAAACCCCACAGAGGAACTGGAAAAGCCGGATATTTATTCATCCGTCTGCTGAAGCAGACAGCAAAAGACAGTGCTTTATATCTTATCCATTCTTCAACACATCGTCCTTGTCCGGTGCACTGGGTTCGGGTGTAGATTCGGGGTTGAAGGGGTTGAAGTAGTAGATGCCTTTTTCACCGAGGAATCGCAGGAAGTAAGGGAGCTTCTGCATAAAGAGGCTGCATTCCTTCGACTTGGCAGGAGTCCAGGCGGATTCGGCGACAGCTACCAGGCGGGGG
>ERZ860388.626-NODE-626-length-27126-cov-2.992058_pt1 | contig 27126 bp, 15 predicted proteins | sample MGYA00509978_ERZ860388 | MGnify/ENA primary metagenome ERZ860388 (study PRJEB30046, sample SAMN00715225) | human gut metagenome | study: EMG produced TPA metagenomics assembly of the A metagenome-wide association study of gut microbiota in type 2...
AAACTAAAAGATATGATAGACGTTAAGACTTGTATCAACGATTCACAAGAGAAAATGGATATGGCCATCATGTACCTGGAAGAGGCATTGGCTCATATTCGTGCCGGAAAAGCAAGTACGAGACTATTGGACGGAATCCGTGTGGATTCTTACGGAAGTATGGTGCCAATCAGTAACGTGGCAGCTGTAACTACGCCGGATGCGCGTAGCATCACGATTAAGCCGTGGGACAAAAGCATGTTCCGGGTTATCGAAAAGGCAATCATTGATTCTGACTTGGGTATCATGCCCGAAAACAATGGAGAAATCATCCGCATCGGTATTCCTCCGTTGACTGAAGAACGCCGTAAACAATTGGCAAAACAATGTAAGGCCGAAGGTGAAACAGCCAAAGTCAGTGTACGCAATGCACGCCGTGACGGCATAGATACACTGAAAAAAGCAGTTAAAGAAGGTCTTGCAGAAGATGAACAAAAGAATGCCGAAGCCAAACTGCAAAAGATCCATGATAAGTATATCAAGCAGATCGACGACATGCTGGCTGAAAAGGACAAGGAGATAATGACAGTGTAAATTTAGTTGAAAGTTGAGAGTTGAAAGTTGAAAGTTACTATTCAGCGTGATTGCATAAGTAATTTTCCACTTTTAAGTGATAGGTAACTCTCAACTATCTAAGAATTCTTAACTCTCAACTTTCAACTTTCAACTTTCAACTAAATAAAATGCGTGGATTAGTTATAAAGAATACAGGAAGCTGGTATCAAGTCAGGACAGATGACGGACAATTTATTGAGTGTAAGATAAAAGGGAATTTCCGTCTGAAAGGAATACGGAGCACAAATCCTGTGGCAGTAGGCGACCGGGTGCAAATTATACTGAACCAAGAAGGTACTGCATTCATTAACGAAATAGAAGATAGAAAGAATTATATCATCCGCCGGTCTTCGAATCTTTCCAAGCAATCACATATTCTCGCCGCTAACCTTGACCAATGTATGCTGGTGGTGACAATCAATTATCCCGAAACATCCACCATCTTTATCGATCGTTTTTTAGCTTCGGCGGAAGCTTATCGTGTACCTGTCAAACTGATATTCAACAAAGTCGATGCATATGATGAAGATGAACTTCATTATTTAGACAGTCTCATTAACCTTTATACCCATATCGGCTATCCCTGTTTTAAGATTTCCGCTAAAAACAAACAAGGAATCGATGCCATTCAAGAAGAATTAAAAGGACGGATTACGCTCTTCTCCGGACATTCGGGAGTAGGAAAATCCACACTTATCAATGCCATACTTCCGGGACAAGAAGTCAAAACGGCAGAAATATCTACTTATCACAACAAAGGAATGCATACCACCACTTTCTCCGAAATGTTTCCCGTTGAAGGAGGGGGGTATATCATCGATACTCCGGGCATCAAAGGATTCGGAACATTCAATATGGAAGAAGAAGAAATAGGACATTACTTCCCCGAAATATTCAAATTTTCTGCCGACTGTAAATACAACAACTGCACCCATCGTCAAGAGCCGGGTTGTGCAGTAAGACAAGCCGTAGAGCAGCACTATATCAGTGAATCACGCTATACCTCCTACCTCAATATGCTCGAAGATAAAGAGGAAGGAAAATACCGCGCAGCCTATTAAATTATTAACTCTTTTTCACGCTACACATATTAAACTTTCCTACCATACTCTTGTCTAAATTACAAGATTATCAATTGCTATATTTAACAGGTGCACTGCCACATGTACCTATATAACATAAAACATACATGGACAAGAGAATTAAATGGGGTATTATTATTCTTGTAGGTGCCGGATTAATAGGAGGTGGCATCTACTCTCAAATGCCTAAACAAAATGAAGAATTGGCTGCTGCCGATAAAGTATCCAAAGCTCAGAAAGGGAGCAAGAGAATTCTAAATGTAAATGCACGGATTATCAAACCGCAACTGCTTACTGATGAAATCCGGATTAGCGGTAGCCTGCTGCCGGATGAAGAGGTAGACCTTTCATTCGAAACATCCGGAAAGATTGTAGAAATAAACTTTGACGAAGGTAGCACCGTTCAGAAAGGACAGTTACTGGCCAAAGTCAACGACCGACAGTTGCAAGCCCAACTTCAACGTCTCGTTTCCCAACTGAAACTGGCAGAAGACCGTGTATTTCGCCAGAATGCACTTCTCGAAAGAGACGCCGTAAGTAAAGAAGCTTACGAACAGGTAAAAACAGAACTGGCTACCCTGAATGCCGACATAGATATCGTAAAAGCCAATATCGCACTGACGGAACTCCGTGCACCGTTCGACGGAGTGATCGGTTTGCGCCAGGTCAGTGTCGGTGCGTATGCCTCTCCCAGCACCATTGTAGCAAAACTCACAAAGATTTCCCCCTTGAAAGTAGAATTTTCCGTTCCGGAACGCTATGCCGGAGAGGTGAAAAGCGGGGCGAACCTGATTTTCAACCTGGAAGGAAAACTGGACGGATTCCCGGCTAAAGTATATGCCACAGAGTCTAAAATCAGTGATATGCACACCCTTACCATACGCGCACTTTATCCGAACAGCAACGGGAGCATACTCCCTGGCCGATACGTCAGCGTCCATCTGAAAAAAGAAGAGATTCCGAATGCCATAGCAGTACCTTCGGAAGCGATCGTGCCGGAAATGGGTAAAGATAAAATATACCTTTATAAAGACGGAAAAGCGCAACCTGTGGAAATATCGACCGGTATCCGTACCGAAGCAGAAGTGCAAGTGTTGCGGGGATTGCAAGTAGGCGATACGATCATCACTTCGGGAACCTTGCAACTCCGTACAGGATTACCAGTAACTCTTGATAACATCGATTAAACCTGCCGCCTTATGAATATATCCGAATTAAGTATACGCCGGCCGGTATTATCGACGGTATTAACCCTCATTATCCTTCTCTTCGGATTCATCGGATACAGCTATCTCGGCGTCCGTGAATATCCGTCGGTAGATAATCCTATCATTTCGGTTTCCTGTTCCTATCCCGGTGCAAATGCCGACGTTATCGAGAATCAGATTACCGAACCGTTGGAGCAGAACATCAACGGTATTCCCGGTATCCGCTCGCTTTCAAGCGTCAGCCAGCAGGGACAATGCCGCATTACCGTAGAGTTCGAATTGTCCGTCGATCTGGAAACCGCCGCCAATGACGTGCGCGATAAAGTATCGCGTGCACAACGTTATCTTCCCCGTGACTGTGACCCTCCTACCGTATCGAAAGCAGATGCCGACGCCATGCCGATCCTGATGGTAGCTCTCCAAAGCGAACGGCGATCGTTGCTGGAACTGAGTGAAATAGCCGACCTCACTGTAAAAGAGCAACTTCAGACAATATCTGATGTGAGTAGTGTATCCATTTGGGGTGAAAAGCGCTACTCCATGCGTCTGTGGCTCGATCCGATCAAGATGTCCGGTTATGGTATCACTCCCGTAGACGTGAAAAATGCAGTCGATAATGAAAACGTGGAACTTCCCTCAGGCAGCATTGAAGGAAATACGATAGAACTGACGATCCGTACTTTAGGTTTGATGCATACGGCAGATGAGTTTAATGATCTGATCATCAAGGAAGACAACAACCAGATTGTGCGTTTCAGCGATATCGGTCGTGCCGAATTAGGCCCGGCAGATATAAAGAGCTACATGAAGATGAACGGCGCCCCGAGGGTAGGTGTGGTAGTCATCCCCCAACCGGGAGCTAACCATATCAAAATAGCCGATGCCGTGTACGACCGTATGAAAAGGATGCAAAAAGACCTTCCCGAAGACGTACATTACAATTACGGATTCGACAATACCAAATTTATCCGTGCTTCTATCGATGAGGTCGAACAGACTGTATACGAAGCGTTCATATTGGTCATCATCATTATCTTCCTTTTCTTACGTGACTGGCGCGTAACACTCGTGCCTTGCATCGTGATCCCCGTTTCATTGATCGGTGCATTTTTCGTCATGTATCTGGCAGGATTTTCCATCAATGTGCTTTCCATGCTTGCCGTCGTACTATCGGTGGGACTTGTGGTAGACGATGCCATTGTAATGACGGAGAACATCTATGTGCGTATCGAACAAGGAATGGCACCTAAAGAGGCCGGTATCGAGGGAGCAAAAGAAATTTTCTTTGCCGTTATCTCCACCACCATCACGCTGGTAGCCGTATTCTTCCCCATCGTATTCATGGATGGTATGACAGGTAAACTCTTCCGTGAGTTCAGCTTGGTTATTTCAGGATCGGTTATCATTTCCTCCTTCGCCGCATTGACTTTTACACCGATGCTTGCCACCAAGCTATTGATTAAACGTGAAAAGCAGAATTGGTTTTACAGGAAAACAGAACCCTTTTTCGAAGGGATGAACCGCATTTACAGCCGTTCACTGGCAGCTTTCCTAAGAAAGCGCTGGTTGGCACTTCCGGTTATCGCCATTACCATCGGTATCATTGTCTTCTTATGGGGATACATTCCGGCAGAAATGGCACCGCTTGAAGACCGCTCGCAAATCAGTATAAATACACGCGGAGCAGAAGGAGTAACCTACGAATATATACGGGATTATACAGAAGATATCAATGATTTGGTAGATTCGATCATTCCCGGTGCGGAATCTGTGACAGCCCGCGTTTCGAGCGGTAGCGGAAACGTGCGTATCACATTGAAAGACATGAAAGACCGAGATTACTCTCAGATGGACGTAGCCGAGGAGTTATCAAAAGCCGTACAGAAAAAAACAATGGCGCGCTCTTTCGTGCAGCAGTCCTCATCTTTTGGCGGACGTCGCGGTGGCATGCCGGTACAATATGTATTGCAAGCCACCAACCTGGAAAAGCTGCAAGAAGTATTGCCGAAATTCATGGCAAAGGTTTATGAAAATCCGGTATTCCAAATGGCCGATGTCGATTTGAAATTCAGCAAGCCCGAAGCCCGTATCAATATTAATCGTGATAAAGCCAGTATCATGGGAGTCAGTACCCGTAACATAGCCCAGACGCTCCAATACGGTCTGAGCGGACAACGTATGGGATACTTTTACATGAACGGAAAACAATACGAGATTTTAGGTGAGATCAATCGCCAGCAACGCAATAAACCGGCCGATCTGAAAGCCATCTATGTGCGAAGCGACAAAGGGGATATGATACAGCTCGACAACCTCATAGAGCTGACAAACGGTATCGCCCCTCCGAAACTGTATCGTTACAATCGTTTTGTATCGGCCACGGTTTCCGCAGGATTGGCAGAAGGGAAAACTATCGGTCAGGGACTGGACGAAATGGATAAGATAGCCAAAGAGACATTGGACGACTCTTTCCGTACCGCACTGACCGGAGACTCCAAAGAATATCGCGAAAGCTCATCAAGTCTGATGTTTGCTTTCATATTGGCTATTTTCCTGATCTATCTGATCCTGGCTGCTCAGTTCGAAAGCTTCAAAGACCCGCTAATCGTAATGCTGACCGTGCCCCTCGCCATTGCCGGTGCACTGATATTTATGTACTTCGGTGGCATAACGATGAATATCTTCAGCCAGATCGGTATTATCATGCTCATCGGATTGGTGGCTAAAAACGGTATCCTTATCGTGGAGTTCGCCAACCAAAAACAGGAAAGCGGTGAAGATAAAATGAACGCCATCAAAGATGCTTCATTACAGCGTCTGCGCCCTATCCTAATGACGAGTGCATCTACCATATTGGGACTGATACCACTTGCCTTTGCCACCAGTGAAGGCTGCAACCAACGTATCGCCATGGGTACGGCAGTAGTAGGCGGTATGCTGATCTCCACACTGATGACGATGTACATCGTCCCTGCCATATACAGTTATATTTCAACGAACCGTAATAAGTTAAGAGAATCATGAAACGAATCTTAATGCTCGCTATCGTTTGCAGCCTGCTCCTCACCGGACAGGCTCAGAAACAAGTATATACTTTAAAGTCCTGTCTGGAAGAAGGACTACAGAATAACTATTCGTTGCGCATCACCCATAATGAAGAGCAGGTCAGCAAAAACAATGCAACGTTAGGAAATGCCGGCTATCTGCCTACGCTCGATTTCAGTGCCGGATACAAAGGAACTGTAGACAACACCCGAACGAAAGTCCGTGAAAGCGGAGAAACAATCAAAGAAAACGGTGTATTCGATCAAACAATCGATGTAGGGCTTAATCTCAACTGGACTATTTTCGACGGCTTCAACATTCAGGCCAACTACCAAAAGCTCAAGGAACTGGAGCTACAAGGCGAAACAAATACCCGTATAGCCATCGAAGACTTTGTGGCCAGCCTTGCCGCAGAATACTATAACTTTGTCCAGCAAAAAATACGTCTCGCCAATTTGCACTATGCCGTAAAACTGTCTAAAGAACGGCTCCGCATCGTGGAAGAACGCTATCACATCGGTAACTTCTCCCGTCTCGACTATCAGCAAGCCAAAGTAGACTTCAATGCAGACAGTGCCAAATATATGAAACAGCAGGAGTTGCTGCATACCTCCCGTATCAATCTGAATGAGCTGATGGCAAATGCGGATGTAGACCAACCGCTCTTCATCGAAGACTCCATCATCAAAGTAAACGCCCATCTGAACTTTGAGGAGCTATGGAATGCCACGCTGCAAACCAATGCGTCTTTACTGAAAGCCGATCAGAATACTACCATTGCCCAACTGGACTATAAAAAAGTAAATTCACGTAATTATCCGTACCTGAAACTGAACACCGGTTACGGATATACTTTCAATAAATACGACATAGCTTCCAACAGTCAACGGGGGAACTTGGGATTCAATGGCGGACTGACCATCGGTTTTAATATATTCGACGGAAACCGCCGGCGTGAAAAACGCAATGCCAGCATTGCCGTAAAAAATTCCCGTCTGCAACGTCAAGAACTGGAACAAGCATTACGGGCAGACATCAGTAACCTGTGGCAAGCTTATCGCAATAACCTGCAATTGCTCAATCTGGAACGCCAAAATCTTATAGCCGCCAAAGAAAACCATGAGATAGCTATGGAACGTTATATGCTCGGTGACCTCGCCGGTATCGAAATGCGTGAAGCTCAAAAGAGCCTACTGGATGCCGAAGAACGAATACTCTCTGCTGAATATGATACAAAGCTGTGCGAGATCTCACTTTTACAGATTAGTGGCAAGGTATTGAAATACATGGAATAGGGATTAGGGATAAGTGATCATTTTTTCTCCCACATAAAACAATATTTACCTCTTCTTCCCCCTGTTTTCCCCTATCTTTGCCACATACAATAAGGTAATAAACAACAGCAAACCATGAAGAAAATTTTATTAATTGCCCTGTCATGCTTCTTTCTGACAGGGCTTTCTGCCCAAACGGACACCAATTACAAAGAGAAACACCCATATAAAGACTGGGTAAAGATTGCACCGAAATTTGACGATGCATTTTTTAAAACGCCGGAAGCCATCCGCATTGCCGACAATGTATTACTGTATCAGCAAATTACCGGAGGATGGCCTAAAAACATTTATATGGCGGCCGAACTGACAGAACAGGAACGTAAAGATGCTCTCAAGATGAAAGAGAACGTGAATTTAAGCACAATCGACAACCGTGCTACCATCACAGAAATGAATTATCTGGCCCGTATCTATCTGGCAACTCAGGATGAAAAATACAAAGACGCTTTCCTCCGTGGATTACAATATCTCTTCGAAGCACAATATGAAAATGGAGGTTGGCCACAATTCTATCCACGTCCCAAAGGGTATTACATCCATATCACATACAATGATGACGCCATGATCAATGTGATGAAGCTTTTGAGAGATATAACCAAAGCGAAAGCTCCCTATACTTTCGTTCCCGATGCGGCACGGCAACAAGCACAGGTAGCTTTGGACAAAGGAGTGGAATGCATTTTGAAAACCCAAGTAAAACAAAATGGCAAACTCACCGTATGGTGTGCACAGCACGACCGCGAAACACTTGCTCCTGCCAAAGCACGCGCCTACGAACTTCCTTCGCTAAGCGGACAAGAATCAGACGATATCGTACTCTTCCTTATGTCCTTATCTAAACCGACTCCGGAAATGATTGCTTCCATCGATGCTGCTATCGAATGGTTTAAGGAATCGGAAATAAAAAATATAAAGAAAGAGTATTTCACCAATGCAGATGGCAAGAAAGACTACAGAATGGTACCTTGTACAGATTGTGAACCACTATGGGCCCGTTTCTACGAATTAGAGACCAACCGCCCTTTCTTCTGTGACCGTGACGGAATTAAGAAATATGATATCTCCGAAATCGGTTATGAACGCCGTAATGGTTATAGTTGGTACAACAATGGAGGTCTGAAACTATTGGCAAAGTACAAAGAGTGGAAGAAGAAATTAGAGAAGTAATCATCCTCCCCAATATCTAAATTATTAAATCCCATTATTTGCAGTTAATACACCTACTGTAAATAATGGGATTTTTATCATAACACGTCAGATAGTTTCTACGTATTGAAACCAATGGTTCCATCGGCATGGAACTGTTGGTTTCGTTCGTATGGAACTCTTCGTTTCATACGGGAAAACAAAATTATTGCTAAAAGCACAAATCATTGCAGAACTAAAGATTGAAAGCATTTTTACCCTATCCCACAATGTACTTCGCTTTCTTTCCGCAACAACGGTAGATCGCCCAAACGATAAGCCATGATACGACAAAAGCAATCACTGCCGCTACCGGAATCTGTGCCGGGACGGGTACACCGAGGGCACGTACCAACTCTACGCTCGGCCCTGTCAGGAAGTAATGCACCATATAGACACCAAAACCGCAAAGGGTAAGATTAGCCAAAGCCTTCTGTACTTTCTCCGAACGGATCTGTACTTTCTTCGCCAGCATAAACACGGGAATCGTCATCATCACCACGTTGATGGAGCAATAAGTGAAAAAGAGTTCATACATTTCGTCCGTATATTCCGGCAGTGAAGAAATATAACGGAAACCGAAGAAAGTAATCGCATAACCGACAACAAACATCGGAATACCGATAGCCAAAGTTTTACTCAAAGACCAATCTAATTTTCTCAAATAATGCCCCAACAGCAGATACCCATTGAAACCGGCAAAAGCATAGAACATGCCAAACGCATTCCAGGAACATGTACCCCACAGATACGAAGCAACAAACTGGTGATAATAAGGCAATAATAAGGTGACTCCCCAAGCTGCAAGAAACCATAGCTTAGCACGATCGGATGCTTTTTCTACCCAGGCTGAGAAGATCGGCAGATAAAGATAAAGCCCGATCAGTAAATAGATGTACCACATGTGTACGGCTACCGGAGAAAAATTCAGAGGAATCTGCGATATATACTCCAAAGCCACAGGGAAAGACTGACGCATCACTTCTTCACCGGCATAAGGGAAAAAATTAAGTATAACCTGCGGTTCAAAGCCCAATACTCCCGTTATCCACGGAAAAAGATTGTACAGCACGGACCAGATGAGGAACGGAAAGAATACACGTGGAATGCGTTTCTTATAAAACACGGAGGCATCGCCACGTACGGGCAAGAGTAAAGCTCCTGTAATCATTACAAACAATGGAACGCAAGGACGCAGGACTGCTCCGTAAACCGCTCCCCAGAATTTTATTTCATCAATATTGGAGGCTGTGCCCGGATAGAAATTGAACGGGTCGGTGCAATGGCAACAGACCACAGTAAACATGGCTATCAGTCGCACGACATCCAGCCAGACAATGTGATTTTTTTGTTGTAGCTCAATCGGTGCTTGTTTCATGATATGTATTAGTGTTTTTATTACAAAAAAGGGCATCTGTACTCAATAAGAAGATACAGATGCCCGGAATTATTTCAGACGTTACAGATTGTACAACGACGCAATATGAATATTATTTGCCATCACAGCTACCACCTGCACAACGCGGCTTAATCTGTTTGAAGAAGTCATTGCCTTTGTCATCTACCAGGATAAATGCCGGGAAATCCTCCACTTCGATCTTCCAGATAGCTTCCATACCTAATTCTGGATACTCCACGCATTCGATGCTCTTAATGTTATTCTGAGCGAGGATAGCAGCCGGACCACCGATAGAACCGAGATAGAAACCACCGTATTTCTTGCAAGCATCGGTCACCTGCTGGCTACGGTTACCTTTAGCAAGCATAATCATACTTCCACCGTGACTTTGGAACAGGTCTACATACGGGTCCATACGTCCGGCAGTAGTCGGGCCCATAGAACCGAAAGCCATACCGGCAGGAGTCTTTGCCGGACCGGCATAATAAATAGGATGGTCTTTGATATATTGAGGCAGATCTTCACCACGGTCCAAACGTTCCTTCAATTTGGCATGAGCGATGTCACGTCCTACGATGATCGTACCGTTCAGCGACAAACGGGTAGCCACCGGATATTTAGTCAACTCTTTCAGAATCTCCGGCATCGGACGGTTCAAATCGATCTTCACTACGTTGCCTTCACCGGCATTGCGAAGTTCTTCAGGAATCAAGCTGCCCGGATTATCATCGAGTTTCTCAATCCAAATACCATCCTTGTTGATTTTACATTTGATGTTACGATCGGCAGAGCAAGAAACTCCCAAACCGACGGGGCATGATGCACCGTGACGGGGCAGGCGGATGATACGTACGTCGTGTGCCAGATACTTACCGCCGAACTGTGCACCGAGGCCGATCTTATGAGCTTCCTCGAGTACCTGTTTTTCAAGTTCGATATCACGGAAAGCACGTCCGTACTCATTACCCGTAGTGGGCAATTCATCATAATAATGAGTAGAAGCCAGTTTCACAGTCAACAGGTTTTTCTCGGCAGAAGTACCACCGATTACGAAAGCGATGTGATAAGGAGGACAGGCTGCCGTACCGAGGGTTTTCATCTTTTCGACTAAGAACGGAACCAGCGTAGCAGGGTTCAAGATAGCCTTTGTTTCCTGATACAGATAAGTTTTATTGGCAGATCCACCGCCTTTTGTTACGCAAAGGAATTTGTATTCCATGCCCTCCGTTGCTTCGATATCGATCTGGGCAGGCAGGTTACATTTGGTATTCACTTCATCGTACATATTCAAAGGAGCATTCTGCGAATAACGCAGGTTCTCTTCCGTATAAGTTTTATAGACACCCAGCGAAAGGGCTTCTTCGTCGGAATATCCGGTCCATACCTGCTGTCCTTTTTCACCATGAACGATGGCCGTACCGGTGTCCTGGCAGAAAGGAAGTACACCTTTGGATGCCACTTCCGCATTGCGCAGAAAAGTAAGTGCCACATATTTGTCATTCTCGCTTGCTTCGGGATCGCTCAGAATCTTCGCTACCTGTTCGTTATGCGAACGGCGAAGCATGAACGACACATCACGGAATGCAGCATTTGCCATAGCTGTCAGACCCTCTTTCGCCACTTTCAGAATCGGATTTCCTTCAAACTCGCTTACCGATACATAGTCTTTCGTAAGCAGATAATACTCAGTCTTATCTTCGCCATGCTCGAACATGGGCTGATACTTAAACGGAGGTGTTGCCATATTTTTACTTTTTATTACGTAATGTTAGTTAGTGTGGCAAAGGTAACAATAGTTTTTCGAAGTACAGAAAATGGAGGGCTAAAAAAGATAAACAGAAAGTAGTCGGGAATTAATGAAATCTTGTCAAGAGCAGATTTATCGATTCTTAACTAAAAAGAAAGACTTTCGGGAGAAAACAGCCTTTGCGTTGCAACGGGTAATGAAATGAATTGTAATAAGCAATGAAATGAACCGTAACATGCCGTGTAACGAACCGCAACATACCGGCATACTTCCGGTAAATACCGTTCTTAAGTGCACTAAGCACCTTGCTTAGAGACCTTTTACGAGTATATTAAGAAAAAAAGGAGGAAGCATGTCGGCTTCCTCCTTGATGTATAGTTTAACTGAATCTACTTTATGATTACAATGGCAAAGATATAATATAAAATCAGGATCGTCAAGTTTCCCGGACATTATTTTTTCCCGAAAACAGGTATCTATCTTTTCAGCAACAACCTTATTCCGTTTCAACGGTCAGTAACGCTTTCTTCAATCCTTTTCCGGTTGCTTCCAGAACGATCTTTCCGGCTTTATCCGAAGATTGCACAATGGCTGTCATCATGCCGTTAAACACATGCATCTGTGGCAAATGGAACTGTTCCAAGTTGGCCGGATTACCATTAGCACCGGCACGATAACTCCCTTCTCCTTTCACCTTGAATTGAATCAAAGTCTGTGCGTCGGGACACAGATTCCCATCTTTGTCAACCACTTTGACCGTCACAAACGCCAAATCTTTCCCATCTGCCCGAAGCCGGTTTCTATCGGCAACCAATTCAATGTGATGAGGCTTTCCGGCAGTATGCATTTCTGTTTCGGCAACCGCTTTCCCGGTTTTATCGTAGGCAACGACTTTCACCGTTCCCGGCTCATAGCGTGTATCCATCCACATCAGACGGTAACGTTGCTGACGTTTAAACTCGAATATAGAAGTAGAATCGGCACTGTTATGTACCGTAACGCTAAGGTCTTTCGTACGCCTTCCCTGACTCTTCCCATTGATGAAGAGTTCGGCTGACGGATAGTTGGTATATACGAACACCGGAATGACCTCTCCTTCGCGTCCTTCCCAATTCCAGTGGGGCAAAATATGCAAAGTCTCTTGCTCCTTATTCCAATGGCTGCGATAGAGAAAATACCGGTCTTTAGGCAATCCTGCCAGATCGACTATACCAAACAGAGAAGAATGACTGGGCCAATCGGTATAGTATGGAGTCGGTTCTCCCAAATAATCGAATCCGGTCCATACGAATTCACCGATGCAATAAGGTAAATCTTCGTGCTGGATAAAATCATCTTCCGGCAGATTAGACCATGCACAAGATTCTACGTCATAGGAAGAAGACTGATGATCATCGTATTTCTTCATCCACTGACGAGTTACGGGAAATTTGTATACTCCACGGGAACTGACGGTAGAAGCTGTCTCACTTCCTAAAATAATCTGTTGCGGCAATTTATCGTAAGCAAGCTGATATTTGTGAGGGCGATAATTGAATCCGGGAATATCCAACGTAGCAGCCATATTATTCTTTATAACGGCATCCACGCCATCCATCCCCATTGTAACCGGACGCGTAGGATCTTCCCGATGACAGATATCCCGCAGGAAACGGGTAATCTTTGCTCCCAATTCTCCGGCTCCCCACTGTTCGCTCACCTCATTCCCGATACACCACATGACGATACTGGGATGATTGCGATACTGATGCAACAGATTTACCAGATCCTTTTCCGCCCATTCGTCAAACACTTTATGATAACCATTCATGCATTTTTCTTTTTTCCATTCATCAAACGATTCGGCCATAACCATCATTCCCATTTCATCACAAGCCTTTATCAGTTCCGGAGCCGGCATGTTATGTGACGTACGAATGGCATTGCACCCCATATCTTTCAGAATACGAATCTGCCGGCGGATAGCCGCATCATTGACAGCAGCACCTAACGGGCCTAAATCATGATGCATACAGGCCCCCTTGAAATAAGCCTTCTTTCCATTCAAGAAAAAACCTTTATCAGGAATGAACTCAAGCGAACGGATACCAAAGGGGGTGGTATGTTCGTCAATCAACTCCTGCCCGTCATAAACTCTCGAAACAGCAGTATACAGGACAGGAGTTTCAGGCGACCATAATTCCGGTGAACGTACCACAAAACTCTGCTCGAACACATTCCCGTCGCCATAAGCCAGTACCTTGTCACCACTCACAACCACTTTACCCCACTGATCTTTCAGTTCTGTCACAATCCGATAACCGCTTGCTTCGGGTTGTCCCGTTTCCAAAGCCGTATTCAAATGAACTTTAGCATATTCACTTTTCACAACCGGAGTAGTGAGGTAAGTCCCCCAAACCGGTATATGCACCGGCTTATTCACCCGTAAATGCACATTACGATACAAACCCGCTCCCGGATACCAACGGGAAGATTCGGTTTCATTCTCCAGCCGGACAGCTAACAGATTGCTCTCTCCCGGCTTTATATAAGGAGTGGCGTCCAGATAGAAAGAGTTATACCCATAAGGCCAATAGCCAATCTCATGCCCGTTCAGGTAAACTTTAGCATGACTCATCGCTCCATCGAATATCAATGTAGCTTTATCGGAGGGAGTAAACTCAGGTGCTTCAAACCGGAGACGATACCACCCTACTCCGACAAAAGGCAATCCTCCCGTACGTCCGGCATGTTCCAATGCCGCCTTTTGCCCATCCTGCACAATGGCTACTTTTTGTTGATCATTATGAATGCTGAAAGGGCCGTAAATAGCCCAGTCGTGAGGTATTGTCACCGATTGCCAACGGGCATCGTCATACTCGGGTTTCATAAAGTCTGTCCCGTCTTCACGGGTAAATTTCCATCCTTTTTCAAACAGGTACTCCGTACGTACCTGCGCCTTCGTACACAAAGTACACAACACTAAAAATAACAGTACACTCAAATTCTTCATCATACAATTCTATTCCTCACAATAATTATAAACTTTCAGATTCTCAACGCGACTCTTAAAATCACCGGCTTTCTGCAACGGAAAAACAAGTGTGCGAAAATACTGTATGGAGTCCTTTCCGCAGTTATAATAAAGTTTCCGGATATTCAACCGGTCAATCAGCTTTCCATCCACTTTAAGTGTTGTCGAATGAGGCGTACCTTCTATCTGTACATTCACTTTCTCACCTTCACGCACTTTATATCTAAAAGTATCCAAATAGCCGTCACGTGCAAACCCAACCAATCCTTTCACTGGGTCGGCCAGATAAAAGACAGCTTCCGGAGAACGGAAAAGTATGGTGCCCGGAGTCTCCTCCCTGCCGTCCAAATCAAAGTTCACCGTATAATCATACCCGATTTCAGTTAAATCACTTTCATTTCCTGCCGGAACATCCGATTTCTGATAAACTAAAGCCCCCGGCTTCCCGGCTCTACCCAACCGATTCACTCCCGGTGCTTCACTTAATACGGCACGAGCCTCATCAAACACAGCATAAGGCAACGCCGGATTCTTACCCGTCCACATCTTCACTGCCAATGTCTGTATGGCCGGAAAAGCCCGGTAATGAATATCTTTCACCGTAATGCCATTACCCACATGATCATTCCATAGAGCAAACATTCCTCCGAGAATGGACGGATGCTTTTCTTCAAATACACTTTTTCCGATAACGGCAGGAGTCCACTCATTATACAACTTTTCTTCTTCCAGATAATCGTGATAGTAGGGTGCTCCCGGCACAATATATACCGACTGGTCATTCATACTAATCAATTGATATCCTTCCACAATCATCTCTTGCGGGTCAGCAAAACCGGGATACCATAAATTCATAATTACATTTTCCGACTTCACGGGAGTGCTCCCCTTGGCATGGGTCAATGCTCCCCATACGCAAGCCTGTTTCCCATATCCTTCTACCAGATCGATATAGTGATCCGTAAACTCACGAAACTTCTCCACCAATTCCTGCGTTTCATTCGAGTATTCATCCGTACCGATATGTACACGCTTTCCGCAGAATACCGGTTCATCACCTTCCAGATACTCTTTAAAAAGAGCATCGATAAAGGGATATGTTTCGGAAGCAAACAAATCCAGATGATCCATACCATATTTTTTACTGCCTATCCTTGGGTTATACTGCGTGAAAGCCAACGAATGAGCCGGAACATCGATTTCCGGGATAATCTCCACCCCTAACTCCATCGCCTGTTTCTGCAAATCAATAAACTCCTTTTTAGTATAAAACCCGTCATAGGCAGCCAATCCCGGATACGTTTCCGACTCCAAGCGGAATGCCGAATAAGTCTTACTCCAATCATGTTCGAAATACTGCTTGAAACCATTGTCATTCAAATGAATCTGTAATGTATTCATCTTATAGTAGGACATGATCTTTACCAAATCCTGCAAATAAGATATCGGGATAAACTTCCGACCGCAATCGAGCATAAAGCCACGTAAGGAATAATCGGGATAGTCACGAATTTCTCCTTTGGGCAAACAACGGTTTTCATTTTGTTCTGCCATTTGCAACAAGGTACGGGTTCCCCAGTACACACCTTCTGTCTGGGGAGCCGACAAAAATATTTTATCGGATATTTTAATGGAATATCCCTCTCTGCCCAGATGTTTATCCGGCTTCAATGCCAATACGATATCACCGTTTTTTGCCTTGCCGGATACAACCTCCGGCTTCCGTTGAAACAACCTGAAACAATCATCGGCCATCAGTTCGGCTATACGGAGTAACTCCGGCTGCTTCGCATCATACACAATTCTTGTTCCGCTGCCTAAGGTCATGCTTCCCTGGGCGGGCTTCCACTCTTTCAGTTCCGGCACCACAAATGGTTTTCCGGAAGGAGAAGCCATCAGCCCGGCACTCATCACCAAACACAACAGCAACAGACTCCATTTCTTACAAATCATACTTTCCATTTTTTAAGGGACTATCAAATACAAACGACTATAACTATTCGGTCAGAATACCGATTTCTCCTACGGTAACCAATTGTTTTCCGTTGATTTCTGTCAGTGACTCCAATTTCAAATAACGCGCAGATTGCTTCTGCCAACGTACAAACTGAGGCAGAGGATTGTGCATGATATTACTAAATTCTCCACTTACATCACATTTCGTCCATTGTTTGCCATCCCATGTTAGTAGTTGTTGTATAGTCAATCTTCTTATCATAACTTATATTCTCATAAAAGAAACGGTGGACAATATACGATTATTTTTATCATTACTGCCCACCACTTCCAAGATTTATTTATAAAAACCTATCAAAAAAATCCACCTTATGGTTTCACTTTATCATCTCTATCTATCCTCATTTACTATATCCCGGATTCTGGTCATTAATAGAAATCATATCATTGGTAGTCAATTCCATTTGTGGAATAGGAATCAACTGATTACGCACCAGATAGCTATTCCAATCCTCCTCTCCATCACTCGGATACCAATACTCTCTCCACGGAGCAGCATACTCATTTTTAAGGCCATAATGATAACAAGCAGAAGTTATATGGTGATTATTATTACGTTCAAGCAGTTTCTTGCGCCATTCAATACCTCTCCTTCTTGTGTCCGTAAACCCGTCAAACTCTGCTGCCAATTCGAAAAGACGTTCATGGAAAATATATTCCCTCACTGCCTCTTTCGACAAGCCGGCCGATAAATCTTTCGGATAAGTAGATGCCGGTTTCACCGAAGCACGTGCACGCGACAAAACCCTGTTTACCAAAGACACAGCAGTACCAGTATTCCCCAACTCATTCTCAACATCCGCCATCAGTAAAAGGAAATCAGCAAAACGATATACATATAGATTGTTATTAGCATAACGCCCGGAACAATCGTTAGTCATATACTTCCCAAAATAAGGCCAGTCATTGATGTTCCAATCAGACGGTCCTTTCGTCTTACAATACGCTTCCTGTAACAAAGAATCCAGTTCTTCCACTTTCGGATTCGTCGGATCCTCATATCCGCCATTGATATAATCAATAGAATCTACCAATTCTCTGTGAGTTGTTACTACCGGCACCTTTATAGGAGGTCTTCCCGGTCTGACAATCGAATCTACCCAAACCGTATCATTAAAAGATTTCGTCACATACGGATAAGCAGCCTGCCACTCGTCCGACGGCATTTTATTAACATACTTCGCCCATTTAGAAATGAAAGTGACTTTCAAGCGTGGATCATCCTGATAAGTGCCATGCGCCCAGTCATAAAAAGATTTATTAGGTTGCGAACGTCCCCAAGTTTCCCCCTGAGAAGAGTTCTGAGGAGAGAATGTCCAATGTAGTGAATTGTATCCTACATTCTCTGTCGTATTTTTAGTAGCATCGATTACGAAGACAAATTCTTTAGAAAAGCTGAGACGTGTACCATTATATAAAGTATTAAAATCCGGTTCAAGGTCAAAATCACTTTTATCCAACACCAAGTCACCATATTCCTTCGCCTTCTTAAAATAAACAGTACTGGCCTGCATTTCCGGCCATGTTTGTTTCAGAATACCCGTAGCCCAATAGTCACCGTTTTCAGCAGCCCAGGCATTACATCCCATTACCCAATAAAGTTTTGCCAGATAAGCATATGCCGAGTATTTATTAGGAGCAGTAGGCTTATTACTTGCCAAAGAAGAAGTTTCATCCAAATCAACAGCAGCTTCTGTCCAATCCTTTATAATTTGATCGATTGTCTGTTGCCGGGTAGCACGTGATATCGCCAAACTTTCCCGATCAGACGGTTCTAACCGTAAAGGTACTCCTCCATAAAAAGAATAAAGAACATAGTAACATACTCCCCGCATAAACTTAGCCTGGGCCACCATATTGGCTTTCGTACTCCAATCAGCACTTTCACCGTCTTCACATGCCTTTATAAAAATATTACAGTTCGCAATAGCTTGATAAAGCGCGCCCCATACAAGATTATTAAATTCATTTTCAGTAGGAATAGCTCCTGCAGTATACTGGCAACGGTTATCGGAGGTATTATAAGAAGTCCAGCACAAGCCGGAAGCCTCGGTATTAATCTCAGGAAGCAATTGTGCAAAGGATCCTTGTACAGCCATCAGACCATAAATTCCGGTCAGAGCCATTTGTGCTGACTGTTCGTCACTGTATACCACTTTAGAATTTGTAGTATACTTCGGATCCTCGTCCAAACAAGACCCGAAAACAGCCAACATTAAAAACAGATAAATTATATTGATTCTTTTCATAATCAAACCAGAATATTAGAATGAAACATTAAGTCCAAAAATAAACGAACGGGTATGAGGCATAGAACTCGTATCGATACCCGGACGCGTTCCGTCAAAAGCAAAGCTGTTTACTTCAGGATCATAACCGGAGTAATTGGTTATTATAAACGCATTTTTCACTGATGCATAAACCCCAATGCTATTAAACCCAATCTTTGAAACCAGATTTTTCGGCAGATTGTATCCCAATGTGATATCCGAGCAACGCAGATAACTTCCATCCTCCACATATCTGTCCATTATGACCTTAGGAGTGACCGCACTTGGTGAAGGCATTTCATTTCCATGATATTCCCCTATCCAAGGGTTATCGTTTCTCCACATTTTTTCAAAAGAGCTTTTATAAATCATGCTGGTGGAGTTAGACGGCAAGATAGAATAACGTGCATTCGTATTTAAAATATCATTCCCCTGTACACCGGTAAATGCCATAGAAAGTAATAAGTCTTTCCATCTGAAATCAGTTTGGAATCCATAAGTAAAGTCCGGATTCGGATCTCCCAGAATGACCCGATCTTTTTCATTAATAGCGCCGTCACCGTTCTGATCTACAAACTTCAAGTTACCGGCCTTTACCGTTCCTACAGATTTTGTCGCATCTATCTGTTTTATATAAGGATCATTCTCCTGAATAATTCCATCCGTCTGATAGCCATAAAACAAACCGGGAGCTTTTCCGGCAATAAATATATTCGCTTCACCGAAGTGATCACCTAAACTGTTTCCCATATAGGCCTTCCAATTTTGTCCGGTTCCCCATTCTTCCTCCGGTAATCCGAAATCCAGAATTTCAGGCCGATTGAAAGCTATATTACCGGAAAGCGACCAAGTAAAGTCCTTCGTACGAATAATATCTCCATGCAACGAAATCTCCAAACCGTTGTTACGCAAACTTCCCTGATTGATTGTCATTGATTTATAACCTGTTGAAGGTGGCAAGTCACGCTGTATCAGCAAATCTTTCGTCTTTTTGGAATATAAATCAACAGTACCTCCGATACGATCCTGAAAAAAGGAAAAGTCAACTCCGACATTATAAGAAACAGTTCGTTCCCATTTCAGTCCATCATTTTCCATTTTGTCTACTACAAGGCCTATCAATTTATCACCACTCCCAGTTGCTCCTTGTGCCGGTTTTTCCGCCCCCTGCGGCGTATTTGTAAATTGCGTACCATAGCTTGAGAATGTACTGTACGGGTCAATAGATTGAGAACCCGTTTCACCGTAACCGGCACGTAACTTTAATTGATTAATCCATGAATGGTCTTTTATGAACTCTTCCTGTTCCAGACGCCATGCAACTGTTGCAGCAGGGAAGTATGCCCATTGGTTACCTTTTTTAAACTTACTGGAACCATCACCACGAATAGATGCCGTCAATAAATAGCGCCCTTGCAAAAAACTCAAATTGGCACGTGCCAGAAAAGACAACAGTTGATAATCCCGTTGAGCCGGTTGTTTATATTCCACATTGCCGGCCATATGCATGCCATTTGAACGGAAACTATAGTTATTAAAATCATTTCCGACAGTCAGTGTATTTAGCGAACGGTAGGCATCATACGTAATACCGGCCGTAGCATTAATATCTACAATGCCCTTTACCTCGTGATTAAATTGGAACACGTTCTCTACCGAATAGTTGCTACGGTTAAAATCCGACTGAGTAATATAACCGTTCTGTGCAGAACCGGTATAAAGCGTAATGTTGAACCAACGATCACGGTCTTGAATAGAGATATTACCACCGGCACGTAGGTTATAAGATAAAAACTTGAATATTTTCCAATTCAAATCCAATGATCCACGGAACGTTTTCTCAATAGTAGTGTCGTCATAATCTTCCACCCATGTCCAAACCGTGGCCCGGTCGGCAAGATTCGGAGTAGTCAGCTCCATTTCTTCCTGCGACTTAACATAAGGTGCACTCGACAGAGCCACATTCGAGATAGAACCTGTAGCACCACCAGTCGTATTACCGCCGGACATCATATCATTCTGTTTGATAGACCCATTCACAGAAATTGCCATTGTGATATTCTTGGCAAGCGTAGAATTCAAATTCAAGCGAAAGTCACCTTGTTTCAGGCCAGTGCCTTCCACTAAACCTTCAATATCCTTATAAGAAGCCGAAGCAAAATAGGTTGTTTTCTCAGAACCACCGTTTAGTGTAACAGAATAGTTCTGTGAGAAAGCAGTACTATATATCTCTTTCTGCCAATCTATCGGATTCAGCAGCGTCCACTTCTCTTTCAACTTGGAGTTTTCACCATTTTTCCTGTACACACCGCCATCTTGTAAAAAGAACTGGAAAGCATCGTTCCATTCATTTTCGCCTGTTTCCTTATTTATCTTCCATAAATTCCAATCCCCGTTGTCATCCTTTTTATAACCTCCACCATATACCAAACGATATTGAGCATATTCCTCAAGGCTCATCAAATCCAGCAAATTGGCAGCATTAGCAACCGTAAAGTTAGCCGATACTCCCACAGTCGTCTTTCCCGACTTACCTTTCTTGGTAGTAATCAAGATAACCCCGTTCGCACCACGAGAACCATAAATTGCAGTAGCCGAAGCGTCTTTCAACACTTCGATACTTTCAATATCGGCCGGATTCAAAGAGCTCAATGCATTGGTTGCAATGGTAAAAGTACCGTCATTACCGGAATTAGCAAATTCCCCAGTAGAAGCTTGGGGAATATTATCGATTACATACAAAGGCTGGTTATCTCCACGCAATGAATTGGCACCACGAATCGTAACCGAAGAAGCTGCTCCCGGAGCATCGATAGAAGCTCCGATCGAAAGTCCGGCAATCTTGCCTTGCAGCATGTTATCGATAGAAGCAATTTTACCAACTTCTTTTTCATCGGGACGATAAGAAGAAACAGCTCCCGTCAAGTCGCTTTTTTTCATAGTACCGTAGCCTACCACTACCACCTCATCCAACATCTCACTGTCGTCTTTCAGAACAACGTCAATAGTACGTTGCTTACCCACGGTTATTTCCTGCGTAGACATACCGATGAAACTATAAACCAGTACCGATTTTTCGGATGGAACAGATATGCTGTAGTTACCATCCACATCAGTGATAGTGCCATTTGTAGAACCTTTCAGTAGTACATTGGCTCCCGGCATTCCAAAGCCGTCTTCTGCTTTCACTGTTCCTTTCACTATTATCTGTGAAAAAGCCAAAGCAGGAAGAAATAACAAACAAAACAACGCTAAGATGCGTCCCTGTGTTTTTCTTTCCATAATATTAAGATTTTAATTAAGATGTAACTTTCTTGTACAATCACCGCTATTGGTGCGCACCATTATCAAATAAGTACCTTTTTCCAAAGAGGTCAACGGGATCACATTTTTTACAGCATTCAAACGATCTTGTATCATGACCTTCCCATCCATCGCACAAATCTTATACGAAGCACTATGTACATATTCATCCTTAGAAAGCGTTAGAACAACCTGATCTTTTGCCGAATTAAGATAGAATGAGAAAATGCCATCTTTGCTATTATTATTGGTCGTAGCCTTAATACCCACAGGATCTAAATCGACCTTCGTTATCAATGTATCTACATTGGAAGCCAAGATGTCATTCTGTGCACGTATCAAACTCTTATAATCACTGACAGGCTGGTCATTGCCCATATCAAAATACATCGTTCCGCGACAGTCTTTCTCCATGATAAATTCCTGCTTCCTCTTGGTCTGATTTACACCATTATAATATCTCATTGTTCCGTTGCAATCCCATGAATTCAAATCCGGATCAAAATTGCCATCATTCATTCCATATTTTTCGAACAAATCTTTATATCCCTCTTCACCGTTGTTCACAAGCAGCACTCCGTAAGACATCAAAATCTTATCTTTCGGAAATCCATAACCGGTAAACCAATTGTAAGCTTCCGGATAATAATTCCAATAGTATGTTTCTTTATTAGGCCCGTATAACTGGAAAGTAAAATAATCCACATCCTTTATAAGATCTTTAGAAAATCCACCATAAGATACTTTATGCAAAGAGCAGGTAAATGTTTTATCTTTTCCAGCCATCACTTCATTAATCAGGCGACCTACAATCTTATTGTATAAAGCCCAGTCATACGAGCTATACATCCATTCCAAATCAACATCCAAGCCATCACAATGCTCCAACAAAACTTTTGCATCACGAATCAGATTGTCTACACATTCATCTTTATTCAAAACACTATTTTTCCATTTATCACCATCCGGATAAATAATACCGAGACGGATTTTCATTCCACGATGATTGGTGTAATAATTACGAATGAACTCAATCATACCAATATAGCTCTGAGAATCTTTACCTATATTCTCAGGATCGTCCCCTTTCCAATATGCATTCAAGAAAATGTTATTCCAATTACCGACATTCCATTGATATCCATTTTCAGAATCGCTCTTTGCCGATCCTGAACGACTTGTTCCCCAAACCATCATTTCATCCAATTTTCCTTTAAAATCTTTCCCCAATGTAATGATACTATTTTCAAATACAGGTACAGCCTTAATTGTCATATCTTTCCCACTCAATACTATTTCTTGAGTAGCAACCCTATCATAATTCACATAATCAACACTAATGTAAAAAGGATTAAAACGACGTCCCGTAAGCGTATTAGCCTCGGGCGCAAAAGTCACACTAACATAGTGCCATTTTCCTACTTCTATTTTATTTTTCAAGGTACCTACTGTACCACAAATATCAACAACTAATTCTTTATTTTCCTCTTTTCCCAATTTTACGACTATACAATTATCTGCATCTTGGTAATTAGAAAAAATTTCGGCATTTTCAATCCATTCATCAATATAAATCCAACCTGCAACTGTCGCATTACTAGATTCCCCAAAGCCAAACTGTGCTGTGGGGTCAAAAGGTGCACGTCCTTCTTCTGATACAATCTTAGAACCTTTACCAGAAAACTGCATAACCCCTTTGTGCCCCTCAAATTCTGCAAGATAAGAAACATTTGTCGGTATTCCCGAATTATCTGGATATTCAGGAAACAGGGAGCCATCCTTTTGTACTTTAGCAGAAAGCAATATTAAATCATTAGTCATCAAAAACATGTCCCGATTTATATTAGCACGGTCAGTAAAACGCATTAAATTAGTATAACCTGTCACTACACGATACCGCATCACAGCATTATCATTAACGATTACACGCTGTATTTTATCAATAATACCATGATGAGCAAACTTATAATCAACCAAGTTCTCACACTGTTCCTGGTCACATTTCCAATAAGAAACCAATATATCATAATTAGGATTAAACTTATTCAATGTATTGTTCCAGAAAAAATCTTTTTGCTCTAATGCTTTTCTCCAAACACGTATCTCATCTATCTGGCCTTTAAAGTTTTTCCCAATATAGCATTTTGTTGTAGCATCAGGTAAAACCACAGATAAAGAACCAGTAACTTCTTTTGAGTTATTGTTCACATAGCACTTTATATTGCCATTATCATAAACTATCGTTAGCTGTGACCAAGTATTCAAAGAAATGTCTGCAACACAGGTGACAGTACTTGAACCGGATTTAATAACAAAGGATTGATTATCGCCCAATTCTATAATAATATTATCCTGATTATAAAGTTGAGCACCTCTCACCCATTCGGTTGGTTTAATCCACATTTGAACAGTAGCTTCCGCCGATCCATCTAATTCATGAATAACCGAAGTTTCTACAAAACCCGTTCCGTCATTACTTATCGCATAATTTACCGTTTGCGAAAAAGCAGTTAAAGAGCATACCAATAGGTACGCCAACATTATTTTTTTCAAGATCATAGAATTGAATTTATTTGATTATTATTTTTGCAATTAACAAAGAAAGAAACGAACCTTATGCATTCTTTATAAAATTAAGATTCGTTTCTTTCAATATAAAAGAAAGTTATAAAACGACTTTTCTACAACTATCACCTATTTTTACAATATAAACACCTTTCTTCGCTACAGAAATGGTAGTAACATCTCCTATTGGAGCTTTAAATGCTATCAATTGTCCAGATATTGAATATACTGCAATAGGAGAAATTGCATCAACCACCGTAATTTCACCATTTTTAGCCAATATGATAGCTTGATTGTCCTTGGCTGTTTGAGTGATACCAGTAGGCGTATCATCCCAATCATCATTATAGTCTAGTTTACCTGGTACATAATCATTATTTATAGTAGTAATTTTTTCCAATTTTATATCACGAAAAAAGACAAGTCCTTGTTCAATGCCGGCTCCTAACCACATTTTAATAACTAGTGGTAATTCATTGGTATCTCCTCCTTTTTCCTTGATTGTAATATCCAGTGTAGCAGTAATCCAATCTTCTGGATACGCTTTTAAATATTTCAAAGCAAACGTACGATAACCATCACCTAAATCCGTACCCGCATCAATTCCATAATAATCAGCACCAGCAATTGTTAAATCTAATTGGGACTTATTAATATCATCTGCATAATCTGATACCACACGATAATTTATTGTCAAACGATAATTCGCATCAGTAACAGGGTCTGTATTAGAAAGCCAAAATAATGTAGCATTAGGAAAAGATTTAGGATTATTAGTAATTCTAGAATCTTTTGCAGAAGAACTTTTTCCTTGATAACAAAACAAATGTCCTAAAGCACCTCCATCTACAATTTGGCAGCTTTTATAGAATTCTTCAAATGTTGCTTTATCAGCATCCGACATTCCGGCATAGCTATCTGTAGCAGGTCCAACGACATCACCGCCAACATAATTGGCAAGAACAATACCACCATCATAACCGCCAGGCAATTTAAAAGGAGCTTTACAGTTCCAATTTGTAGAAGCCATTTCCCGAATAAACAAGCCATCCGCACTACCTATTTCCATTTGGCTAAATTTCCAATTTGTAGGAGTAAAATCTTGTGCCATTGCACCCATAGAAAGAAGACAAGCGGCCGAAGCCAAAAGTAAATTTCTTCTCATAATAATAAAAATTAAAGTTAATAAATAAAACAATTGGTATAGCATCCATCACATCATTATATCTCTATATCAATATATAATAATGTAATTTTCGTTGCTGCAAACATAGATGATTAAATATAAATTAGTGTTCAAAAATGGTTGTTTGTTATTCCAAATATGTTCTAAACACCCTCTACAAAAGAGTTTTGAACGATTTTTGAAAACATGTGATTGATTTTGAAAAAAGCTCAATCAAAAGACATTCTTCATTCGCATTTCATTTATGAATATTTGCTGTACTCACCACCTCTAAAAATTCACAAATTGAAGTATTTATACTTTTTCTTGAATACATTTATAGATATACAGCCTGTCCATTCCTATATATATCATTATAGCTATCCCTAAAACAAGATTTATTTCGGTACACAGAGGTGGTTTCAAGAGTCTACTAATGCATCTTAAAAGCAAGGGAAGCACTGATACGCAAAAAAATAACATTTCAATTATCGATAAAGCACACTATTCGGCGAAAAAAGACTATCGTAAAATTAACGTGACTTCTAAGACTTAAGTAGGTCTTAGAAGTCACGTTATCTATACTGCTAATATATAAACATACGGTTTTAAAAGTTACTTCTCCCTAAAACAAGTATTTATCCATAGAAGGAAAAGTAGTCATCAATGAAAGAAAAACTATAACCGCAAGTTGCGGTTATAAAAACGGAAGTTTTGATTTTAAAACCGAAACTTGCAGTTATAAAACCAAAAGTTTAAATCATAGATTACAAAAGGGGGAATAAGACTTTTCTACCCGACAATAGAAAGTTTATATCGAATGATAAGAAATTTTTCATCCAATGCCTTATCCACAATAATTGGACTAAATTAACCTCAACTCAATATAAGTAAGAATGACGATGCACAGCCGAGGCGGACTGAAATGTTATATCGAACTCAGGTTAAAATTAGACAACAGCATTAATTAGTATTTACATAAAATAACAAGGTGATAACATGATGATAACAGTATTCATTATCAACACATTACCACCCACCATTATTATCCTGTAGCTTACAGTTTTCTAACGGATTAGCTACATTGCCCCTATAAACAAGGGCACATGAATAACTTGATACAAGTCCGGGCTATCTCTCCTTAGAAATAAAACCTTACCCCTCCTTTTATATTAATTCGTGATATTCCGCTATGTT
>ERZ860388.628-NODE-628-length-27083-cov-11.361958_pt1 | contig 27083 bp, 31 predicted proteins | sample MGYA00509978_ERZ860388 | MGnify/ENA primary metagenome ERZ860388 (study PRJEB30046, sample SAMN00715225) | human gut metagenome | study: EMG produced TPA metagenomics assembly of the A metagenome-wide association study of gut microbiota in type 2...
TTTCTGCTTAATTCTGTTTTAAATAATTTATCTTTTTGACTCTGCAAAGATCCGACATATATACCAATATACCAAAAACGGCTTTTCGCGAAAAAAGCCGTTTTTGTATTATTTGGAAATCAAAAAAGGAAACAGAAATCAGTCCTTCAGATACAACTCGATTTGCACCATGAACAACTGTTTTTCAACGCTTTAATGCTTATCACATGTCTACTTCCATCCGCATCCATGAAATCTATAAGCAGATGCAGGGTATTGGCAAGTGCGCGAAATCCATACAGTCTTGCTCCCTCATTGTTGCTGACCAGCAGATGCACTAATGGGGTCAAGAAAGGTATACACTCTTCATATTCCACACGTAAACAACTGTGACACTGCAACAAGCACTCCATTGCGCAATTCAAGTCTTCATTCTCTTTCTCAAAACAATATGGAAACCTTTACCACAAAAATACTTTACCTTCCAAATAGGGCTTTTTTAGCCATAATCGTACTATTTGAAAACTGTTTATTTATGATATGATAACATATCGAATGCAAACAATGTTTTTAAAACTCAAAAACGATAGCGCAATGCTTCGTCATAAACCCGCATTTTTCCAACGTTCTTCGCGAAGCGATATTATCAGCGGCACAACCCGCAATGGGAGTATTTCCCGCTTTCAAGCATGTTTCCTTCAGATGTGAAATAATGAGCGTAGCATACCCTTGCCTGCGAAATGCCGGATTCACCCACATTCCTACATCTAAAATTTCTTTGTCCGGAAGGACACGGATAAGATATCCACACCCCTAGAAGCACTCCATCCTTTTCGTACATAAGTATCATCCGGATACGGAACATCACTTTACCAAGTCTATGTAATCTCCATATCCTTCCACCTTCATTTTATCTTTAGGAATAAAGCGCAACGAAGCACTGTTGATGCAATAGCGTAAACCGCCTTTATCCGCCGGACCATCTGTAAAGACATGCCCTAAGTGGGCATCGCCTGCAGCACTCCGGACCTCTGTACGCACCATGCCATGGGATGTATCCATTTTCTCTTGAATAAGTTTACGGTCAATCGGCTTTGAGAAACTGGGCCAACCACAACCGGAATCAAACTTATCGGTTGAAACAAACAAAGGCTCACCCGTAGTGATGTCTACATAAATGCCGGGACGGTGTTCATCCCAATAATCATTATGAAAAGCCGGCTCGGTTGCATTCTTTTGAGTCACGGCATATTGTTCCGGAGTAAGTTTGGAACGTAAGGCCGCATCATCCGGTTTACTATAAGCGGGGGCAGATTTCTTCTGCATTTTAGCCTTACGTGCCAAGTCGAATAACTCAGGATGGATATGGCAATACCCACCCGGATTCTTATCCAGATAATCCTGATGATATTCTTCTGCCGGATAAAAGTTCTCCAAAGGCTTCATTTCTACTGCCAGCGGACGGGTATAAGTTGCAGCCAAACGGTGTACCGTTTCCTGAATGACCGATAAATCTGCCGGATCGGTGTAATAGATGCCTGTACGATATTGAGTACCCCTATCATTACCTTGCTTGTTTACACTGGTAGGGTCGATGGTTTTGAAATAAAGATCTATAAGAAAAGGCAGGTCCACTTTCACGGGATCATACTGCACTTTCACGGTTTCTGCAAAATCGGTAGTTCCGGTACATACCTGTTTATAAGTCGGATTGGCAATATTGCCGTTTGCATAACCTACTTGCGTTGCCTCTACGCCATCAATCAGTTTCAGAAAGTGTTCGGTTCCCCAGAAACAGCCTCCTGCCAAATAAATTTCCTTAGTTGATTTCATATCTTCTTTCTTTTCTGTCTGCCCAACGCGGTTATTGGCACAAGCCAGACAACTCGTTAACAATATAAAAACAAATATGAGTTGTTTCATATCCTCAGTTCTCCAACAAATCTTATGTTATTGATATATTGAATATATAACAATCAAACCGATAGGATAGTTGAACGCAGGGGACTACAAAATCACATTACCCGTATTCTCTTCTATAAGAGAGGGGCGATCCGGCTCATAATTTATTTCTGCCTTACGGGCCTGCGAATGCTGAAACTGCCGGGCCACTTTAAACTCCTTTCCTTCTTTCAGTAAAAAAGAGCCTGTTTGTTTGAACCAGAAGCCCACATTCGCATCTATGCATTGGCGACGAATCTCCAAAACCCAGTCATAATCGCATATACGGGCCTCCCGACCGGATTCTCCTCCAGCCACAACCTGCTCAGCCCATTCACCTAACTCTCCCCTGAAATCTATCCGACTGAGAAGAGGTTCACAAATAATGATTTTATGCTTTATGGGAGCTGCCTTATAAATAGGCAGGCGATAGTCAATCCGATCCTGATTTTCCATCGTACAACAGATCGTTACATTATCATATCCTTCTCCCCAATTAGGAGGTAAACAATCCTTCAGCCGGTCAATGCGTTTAGTGATAAAAAGGAAATGAAGATCTTGCCTCAACCGCATCATCTCCCATGCTTCAGGACGCCATACGTCAGCATCTTCTACCAGAAAATCAGAAGTAAAACAAGTATAGACCAGATTACCGGAAGGTATCTTGTATGTTTTATTTTTCTTCTGTTGTATGGGTAGATTGAACTTTTCCGTCTTTGTTACAACAGAACTATCTTTACCATATTTACCATCCGTACGATAAACATAGCAATGCTGACACCCTGTACTAAACTTATGACAACCGTGCCAAGGATTCCACATCGACGTCTTTACACCTATTCGCAACATCTGCTTTTATCACTTTTCATCTACTTGAAAGAAACCGGAACCTCGCAATATGATATAAAGAACCTTACCCTCTACAATTCGTCCGCTCACTGAATGCACTAAAGTATGCTTCATCAGTTCATTCATACTGCCTATATTGACTGCGGTATAATTTTCATTTTCTGATAAAATGTTTATTGTCTCCATAGCTCTATGCTTTTATTGTTACTTTCACAAAAGTATGCAAAGAAATCGTATCTTTGAGACGGAATAAGATGAAAAAAGAGTAAAATCATGAATATTGAAGAATATCGGGAATATTGTTTAAGTATCAAAGGGGTAACAGAGAGTTTTCCCTTTGACGAGCATACACTTGTCTATAAAATCATGGATAAGATGTTTACTTTTGCCCCATTGAATCCTAAAGGGGGACGTTTCTGGGCGGATACGAAATGCGATACCGCCAGATCGGCAGAACTGATGGAGCAGTATAACGGTATTTCATTCGGCCCCTACTCCGATAAGAAATACTGGATTACCATCTACCTGGAGAGTGATGTGCCGGACAGTCTTATAAAGGAATTAATCAATCATTCCATAGAAGAGGTGGTAAAGAAACTGCCTAAGAAGAAGCAGGAAGAATATTATACCACATTAAAATAATGGGGTCCATAACTACAATTGCTCCTTGTGGTATCAATTGCACGTTATGCCACGCCTTTCAGGACGTAAAAAAGAAGTGCCCCGGTTGCAGAAGTAAAATTGGGGTAATTCGTAAAAGTTGTCTGAACTGCGCTATATCCAACTGTGATAAGAAAACAAATTACTGTTTTGAATGCATGGAATATCCCTGCAAGCAACTGAAATATTTAGACAAACAGTACCAGCTAAGATATAAGATGAGTATTCTTGAAAACCTCGATTACATCAGGCAGAAAGGAGAAGAAGCATTCATTGTCAGCCAAAACGAGAAATATACTTGTCCGGATTGCGGCAAACTAAGAACCGTACATTATGATTATTGCATCTATTGCAAACAGGAAAAGAAGAAATAACCTTCTATCTTTTCCGTTATCTTGACACACCTATGGCAAAAAGTTCAGAGGATATCCCCCTTGTGGAGCATATCCTCTGTTGATATCAGAAATCAAACTTTTCGAGCTTCATGGAAGCCAATCCCTGTATTTTGGGAACCAACGTCACGAAATGTTCCGCTTTCTCATGGGCAGATAACGATTCTGCATCCTGCCATGTTTCGCAAATCATCAGGACATCATTACGGGTAGCGCTTTCAAAAACATCATAGGCAATGCAGCCTTTGTCTTTCAAAGAAGAAGCTACCAACTCTTTTGCAGCTTCCAACACCGCAGCACGGTTACTTTCGCTTACTTGAATAAAAACATTCAGTCTAATCATATTTGTAGAATTTTAAAAGTACGCTGCAAATGTAAACAGAAAAGTCGGAACTCTGATTCACTTGTCTGCATAAATACCGATGCGGTTGCCTTCCGAATCGGCAAATACTGCAAAATAACCTTTGCCATCGGCCTCTATCTTCGTGCAGGGAATGAGCACTTTCCCGCCCTTCTGCAACACACGTTCAAGGGTAGTTGCTATGTTATCCGTATTGAAATGGATAAGTACCCCCTTCTCAGAAGGCTGAAAATCGGGCAGGAGGTCAAAAGATTGTGAGATGGCTCCTACAGTCTCACCGTCTTCGGTGAAGCATGCCATCTTCTCCTGTTCACACTCAAAGACCGGAAGTTTCATGTTCAGCACGGTCTCATAAAAATCTACAGCCCGACGGAAGTCTGTAGCCGGAATCTCAAAAAATGCAATCAACTTTTTCATTTTGGTTTCTTTTTTAGGGGTTATTACTATGCCTTTGCAAAGACAGGACAAAAGTAGGGCAAGAGGGGAAACCTCCATAGAAGAAAACGGACATCTTTAGAGAGTGGAGAAATAATCGGAGACGGGAGCGCATACAGATAAGTATTCTACAGGGGTGTAACCGGAGAAGAGTTTAAACTCTTTAATCATGTGCGACTGGTCGGAGAAGCCGCATTCATAGGCCACTTGCGCGAAAGGTAAACCGGGGGTTTGTTGCAGGACGTACAAGGCACGCTGCATACGCACGATGCGAAGAAATTCTTTTGGGGTAGTACCGATATAATCGGTAAAGACACGGCTGAACTGCTTGGTGCTGAGACAAGCTACATCGGAAAGTTGCAAAGTGTTTACCTGCGGATGAAGATTGATTTCGTCCAGAACAGTCGATAACCGTTTCAGATTATATTCGGAACCGGAGGCCAGGCGACGGAAAAAGAATTGTTCAATCAACCGGATGCACTGGTCGTTATCCGGAGTATCCGTTATCCGGCAGGATAAATCGGAAAGTTCCCTGTCTTCCACTTCATCCGTGGAAACATTCTGTCCGTTGAAAAGATGCAGGGGAATCTGCAGAAAGACTTTTGCCGCATAGGGCTGAAAGACGACCGTTATCATTTCTATAACTCCTGTCGACACGACGTCGGAGAAACCGAAAGACTGGCCGCTAATAAAGGATTGCGGTTGCAACCGCGACTCTTGCAGGCACATCAAGCGTTTGCCTTTATGAAACACCAGTTGTACGCAGCCGACGGGCAAGGTACGTTCCGATACCGGCAAAGCGGCATCATCCCGCAATATCCAGTAGTAACGGATATAGGGAGACAATGCAGGAGCTGGTTTTACGATACGGAAAGTTTGCATAGTGCAAATATACGGGATTTGATTATTGCGGCAAAGGTAGGCAAAGGGTTTTAGGGGGAATAGTAAAAAAGGGACATTATTTATAAGATCTGCCTGTTTACAGTAAAATGGAGTATCGCCAACTGCAAAGTTTGCAGTTGAAAATAAGCAAACGACTGAAAATATCAACGAAAGAAAAAGAAACAGAGCCCCCCATAACAACTTTTTTGTACTTTTGCCCTATCACGACCTGTAAACGCATAAAAACAATGAATGTCAAGATAGAGGCAAGCTGGCAAAAACGCCTGCAAGAAGAATTCGACAAACCTTACTTTGAAAGGTTAGTGACCTTCGTAAAAAGTGAATATGGACGGACAAATGTTCTTCCACCTGGTCATCTTATCTTCCATGTATTTAATTCGTGCCCTTTTGAGAATGTAAAAGTCGTCATCTTAGGACAAGATCCTTATCCTAACCCCGGACAATATTACGGAATATGCTTTTCTGTCCCCGAAGGAGTTGCTATTCCCGGTTCATTAAGTAACATATTCAAAGAAATACATCAGGACTTAGGCAAGCCAATCCCGACTTCCGGTAATCTGGACCGTTGGGTAGCTCAAGGTGTTTTTCCTATGAACTCCGTCCTCACAGTACGTGCTCACGAAACAGGTTCGCACCGAAATATGGGTTGGGAAACATTTACTGACGCAGTTATCAAGAAATTAAGTGACGAACGGGAAAATTTGGTATTTATGCTTTGGGGAGCGTATGCCAAAGAAAAGGCGACTTTAATTAATCCTGAAAAACATCTTGTGCTGACCACAGTCCATCCTTCTCCCCGATCTGCCGATTATGGTTTCTTCGGCTGCAAACACTTCAGCAAGGCCAATGAGTTTCTGAGAAGCAGAGGGATTCAAGAAATAGATTGGTAATCCGGTAAAGTGTTTTTAACCTAACTATTTATTATTCACCCCATACCCGAACAAAGCGAAGTCTCCGAAACAGGGATCATCCGGAAATACTTCCGCCAATGCGGCAGTTATCCTTTGTGCGTTCTTCAAAGAAAAGGTTTCCGTCTCGGTCAGTTCCAGCAAGCGGGCTACACGGCAGACGTGTGTATCCAAAGGAATAATCAATTCCCGGCAATCAAAACTGTCCCAAATACCGAAATCAACTTCCGGTCCTCTCCGTATCATCCAGCGCAAGAACATATTCAGTTTCTTCTGCGGACTTTTGGACGAAACTTCCAGAAACCGGCAAAGCTTCTCCATCGGTTTTCCCGGATATACCAGCAATGCATCTTCCAGACTGTCATAACCCGAATAAGCCGTATGCAGGCGTTCAAAATAAGAATGGAAGTCCGCATACGAAAGCATCCGGTAAAAACTACGCCGCTCTTCCACAGGGAAATCCTTCTCCCACCGACGCGAAAGAACATATTGATAAGGAGACGCCCCCATGCACGTATGCAATTCTTCTGCTTTCCTCAGAATCTGCCTGCGGTTGCCAAAACTCATGATGGCGGTCAGCAGTCCGCTGATTTCTATATCCTGCTTCAGCGTATAGCGATGGGGAAACTGTACCGGGTCATTCTGAATAAAATCGGCACAATGATAGGTCGCAGCCCACTCTTGTAGTTTCTTTTTTATATCTTTGGTCATTTCTTTAAGATCAGGAGGGTGCAAAGATAATGCAAATCGAATGCAGAACTTTCATGCTTGCATGAAAAAGTTATGCTGAGATGCCGCTTATCTTATTCCAAAGATATTGGATTTATAGCAACTTTGGACAAGTCCCCTATTCTATTTCCCCTTATTTTTGCATCGTGAAATTCAATAAAGAACCTATGGAACATAGCAAGAAGACAACACGTGAAGAGTATCAGAAGTGTGTAAATGCAGTGGTAGACTACATCAATCTCCATCTTGGAGAAGAGATAGATTTGAAATCGTTGGCCAAGATTTCTCATTTCTCTCCGTTCTACTTCCACCGCATCATGAAAGCATTTCTGGGTGAGCCCATCGGGACGTTCATAGTCCGGACACGAACTGAAGCTGCCGCCCGCCTGTTGCGCTATTCGGATTTGCCGATAACGGACATCGCTTATCGCATCGGGTATTCCTCACCGTCATCGCTGTCGAAAGTATTCAAACAGTTCTACGGAATTTCACCTAATGAGTATCGTAACAATAAAAACTTTGTAATTATGAAACCAGCAATTATCAGACCCGATTTAGAGTTAAAGAAAGAAATAAGAGAAGTGCCCGCCAGAAATGTGATTTATATCCGCTTGTTCGGAGATTATAAACTGAATGATTACGGTGGCACATGGATGCGTTTGTTCCAGTTCATCAAGGAGGAAAAGCTGCCGATGGGCGATATGTCTCCGTACTGCATCTATCACGATGATCCGAAGGTGACGCCTGCCGATAAATTGCGCACTGACGTCTGTATGGTGATGCCTATCGCCGTAACTCCGAAAGGTGATATCGGCTTCAAGCAATTGCCAGCCGGACGCTATGCAGTGTTTACCTATAAAGGCTCTTATGAACATCTGCAAAGCGTATACGACACGATTTACGGTAAGTTTATCCCTGAAATGGAATGTACGTTGAGAGATGAATCGAGCGCAGAACGCTATTTGAATGATCCGTGCGAGACAAAACCGGAGGAGTTGTTGACGGAGATTTATATTCCGGTGGAATAAGAGTCCGCCAGACTGAGTGTAGTCGGGGGATCCCTTTCATAAGGGCAAAAGAGGAGATCCTTCGACAAGCTCAGGATGACGGAAATAAATGGTAATAAAATCAATTTTCTTATTCTCTTTTCATCGGTACATATCTCAACCCATTCGTCACTTGCGGCTCCTTCACTTCCTTAAAGCCCAGACTTCTGTAGAAAGGAACAGCATACGAAGATGAATTCACCGTCATTCCGGGTACGGGATTATCTGCAATAAGGGCGTCAAACAGTTTCCGTCCTATGCCTTTCCGGTGATATTCTTCCTTGATAAAGAAGAGAGAAATATGTTCTCCGTGGTTCTTCGTAGCCAGCACTCCCACCAGATTATCTTCATCGAACGCGCCATAAATGACCAGCCCGTTCACCACTGCTTTATCATTGACAAAGCTTTTGAAACTTTCCAGCCCCTGTTCGTCAAAATCGTCTTTGCCACACTGAAGGTACACTTCCAATGAAAGTGTTGCGGCATTCTCATATTCAGGCAGTTCTAATCTTCGGATAATTGTCATAGGAATCTAACTATTACGGTAAATCACAAAGATATTGAATTTATGTATTGATTGCCCAAATATCCCGATTATTTCGCCCGGAAACACTACATTTGCAGAAATAAGTGCATCTTAACTAATCCACTCTATTCTGATTATGGAAAAGCTTATCGATAAATTCCTTCCGGCAGATTATCACGATACATTCGTTATCAAGGCCAGTAAACCTACGGAACAGATTGTTCCTAAGGAACTAATCAAGAAAATATTCAATCACTCTCCGGCATGGCTTAGTTTCCTTTACAAAGTCAGAAATATCCTGGTGAAGCCTTTCGGTATCGAAGGCGGAGACATCCTGATATCGGAAGATTATATAATAGAAGATACAGAGAACGAAGCCATCATGAGGAAGGACGACAAGCATCTGTTGTTTTATGTTTCCATTGCCAAGATAGGGAATAATTTGATAGACGTGACGACAGTGGTTCAGTATCATAATGCATTAGGAAAGGTTTATTTCTTCTTTATCAAACCTTTCCACAAGATGATTGTGCCGCGGGTGGTGAAAGAAATAATTTAAAACGGTACGGAAATGAATTATTTCACCACAGATTACACAGATTAGCACAGATTTAATTTATTAATAATCAGAGATATCTTTCCTAATCTGTGTAAATCTGTGTAATCTGTGGTGCATCATATCCGCTCAAAAGTGAATCAAACCTACCTTATATAATACTCAATCCGTAGCTGCTGATATCATCAAAATCTTCCTCAGTATATGAGTTCTTCTGGCGGATATCCTGTACTATCTTCATGAACTCTTCGGTTTTCGACAAGAAATCCTTGAATTTCTCCGTCTGCTCCTCATGCCCTTCCACGGCAGGTAGTTTCTCGGCTGCATCCAATTGCAGTCTCAGTTCCACAATCTTCAGGTCCAGACGGGCTTTGTCTTCCACATGCTTGCGAGCATAGAGGTTGATAATGCTCTGCATTGTCAGGCTCATCTTTTTCATTGCAATAATCTGCTCTTTCACCGGGTTCTCTGCCAGCAAGACTTGCTGAGCCTGCCCAACGATAGGACTCAGAATATCGAATATGTTCTGCTTGCATTCGGACATCTCCACACTCAGTTCATAGTTATCATTCAGCAAATCCGCTATTCCTTCCGTCTTCTTCTCTTTCAGCAGAGACAGGTATTTATTAAAATTAGCATAGAACTGTCCCCTTGACTGGAAAAGTTCGGTATAATTCTGTATCAGGTTCTGCCGTACATCGTCGCCAAAGTAGTCACCCGGCTGTATCACCGCCGCAGAATCTTTCTTAGAAATGACAGGAGACATGATATGCGAAAACATCTGTACCTTAGCCTGCTGTTCCATATACCCCAGAACCGCATTTACGTCTCTCTCTTTCACCAAATTTTTCAACAGAGCCAACGAAGTATCGTAATATTTCACCACTTGCCCTGCATCTGCAATCTCTTCGGGGGTATAAGTCACCGCCTCCTTCTTACTGCCCGTACAGGACACCAACATAACAACGCTTACAAATGCGCCCAAGACTAACAATTTCTTTCTCATAGAATTTTTCATTTTAATTTCAGTTTCGTAAACACTCAACTTATTAGTTGACAAGGAAACAATCTCCTTATAAACTAAGAACACAGCCGGCGTTGAGCTTATAACAATATAAAAGCGATTTTGCTCTCGATTATGGATTTTTTCACCTTCGTATTTTGTACTTTTGCAGCGGATTTCAGAATCCTGTATGAAAATTTGAATCGGAACCATGAACAACATAAAAGGTTATATATACGCGGCAGCTTCTTCCTCCACATTCGGATTAGCCCCTTTTTTCACCATATCCTTATTGGCTTCAGGCTTTTCCTCTTTCGAAGTGCTTACTTACCGTTGGGGAATCGCTTCACTCACTCTGGGAATATTCGGTGTACTATTAAGAGAAACTTTCCGTATCAGCCGGAAAGATTGGGGAACTGTATTCGTATTGAGCCTGCTCCGGGCAGCAACTTCACTAAGCCTTGTTATTGCTTACCAACATATCGCCAGCGGAGTGGCATCCACCATTCATTTCATGTATCCGCTGGCAGTTGCCCTCGCCATGATATTCTTCTTCCGGGAAAAGAAATCATTCTCCATTCTGTTTGCCGTACTGATTTCGCTGGCAGGTGCGGCATTGTTATCATCGGGAGAGATAGACTTTAAAGGTGGAAATACCACAACAGGGCTGATTGCCGCCACGCTATCCGTATTCTTTTATGGCGGATATATCGTCGGAGTACGTAAGAGCCGTGCCATTCATATCCCATCTACCGCACTGACTTGTTACGTCATGGGGCTGGGCGCTTTATTCTTTATTATAGGGGGAAGTCTGACAGGCGGTATTCAATTGGCAACAGGCGGACAAACATGGCTGAATATCCTCGGACTGGCACTACCGGCAACAGCTATTTCAAATATCACGCTCGTGAAAGCCATCAAGTACATCGGCCCTACACTGACCTCCATCTTCGGAGCCTTAGAACCTCTTACGGCGGTAGCTATCGGATGTCTGGTCTTCAAAGAAAGTTTCACTCCGGGCACTGGTCTGGGCATATTGCTGATATTGACGGCGGTCACCGTCGTCATTATGCACGAGAAGAAAACAAGCTGATAAGAGTGATTACTTACTCTTTTTATAATCCGTGATAAAGCCTTCCATCATCCACTTCGCCAAAGCCTGGCGATTGGAACTGATTACGAAACGGCGTTGGTCGAAGGTATTCTGAATATTTCCTAGTTCTACAAAAACCCCGGCAGGAGTAGAATTAGCCAACACATACAGGTTGCGCGGGCCTACCGTGCCCGTAAAGCCGCGATTAGGCTGATGTTTATCATACTTAGACTCAAAAGTATTCTTCATCGTAGTTGCCAGACGCTTGCTGTTGGCACTGTTGGGGGCATGATAAAAGAACACATCCGTCTGATGTCGCTTGCTGCGGCTATCCACATGCAGGAAGATGGAACGGCAATAGGTATAGTTCTTGCGGTCTTTTCTATAAAGTTCATTGATTTTGATGCAACGCTGGCGAAGGCGAGCCACTTGGTTCAGAGGGATAGCGTCTCCCATACAGGTTTCGCGCTTACTATTATTAAGGTAGCGGTCGTCACGAATGCCGTCTTTGGCATCCTGAATAATGATATAAACCTTTGCCCCCTCTTCCATCAGATTACGGGCAAGACGCAGGGCGACATCATAAGCATACTCATCTTCATGGAGTTCAACGTTCCCTATCTTACCGATAGCACCGGGGTCGGGTCCTCCATGTCCGCTGACCACATAGAAGCAGGCACCCTTCAAACGGTTACCGGTCACCCGGACTTTAGCCAGTTCTTTTCCGAAAAGAGGTTCATGAATTGTTTTGCCGGAACCGGCAGCAGAGGCAGAAGAAGTAGATGAATTTGCAGCAGTTTCAGTTTTGGATTTCAGTGGCGGAAGCAGGTACTTCACCCCTAAGCGCAATTCCTGTTTTCCGCGTAACTGCTTTTTATTCAGTTCAAGGAACTCCAGATAGTAGGCTTTACCGGGACGCTTATTGCGTTGCAAGAAGGCCGAAATGCCTTCACCAGACCTCGGTGCAGCCCTTTCCTCCTGCGCCGAAGCGTGGAAAGGAGTGAGAAACAGGAAAGAAGATATAAACAACAAAAATAATATCCGAACCATAATTACTCTGCTTTTAGCAAACATACTTCAACTGTTGCGGACAAAAATACAATTATTTTCCCTACTTTTGCGCCCATAAATGCGTTAATTGATAAGAAACTATAAAAATAGATAGCATTATGGCAAAACAATTAAAACCGGAGACACTCTGCGTACAAGCCGGATGGACTCCAAAGAAGGGTGAACCCCGCGTGCTCCCCATCTACCAAAGTACAACCTTCAAGTATGAAACCAGCGAGCAAATGGCACGCCTTTTCGACCTTGAAGAGAACGGCTACTTCTACACCCGCCTGCAAAACCCTACGAACGACGCCGTTGCCGCCAAGATAGCCGCCCTCGAAGGTGGTGTGGCCGCCATGCTGACATCCAGCGGACAATCTGCCAACTTCTACGCTATTTTTAATATCTGTCAGGCAGGCGACCACTTCGTCTGTTCATCTACCATCTACGGTGGAACCTTCAACCTCTTCGGTGTGACAATGAAGAAGTTGGGCATCGAAGTTACTTTCGTCAACCCGGACGCACCGGAAGAAGAAATCTCAGCCGCTTTCCGCCCGAACACCAAGGCACTGTTTGGTGAAACCATCTCCAACCCGACGCTGGAAGTGCTCGATATCGAAAAGTTCGCCCGCATCGCCCACAGCCACGGCGTGCCTTTGATTGTAGACAATACCTTCCCGACTCCTATTAACTGCCGCCCGTTCGAATGGGGCGCTGATATCGTGGTACATTCCACCACCAAATATATGGACGGCCACGCCACCAGCGTAGGCGGTGCCATCGTGGATAGCGGAAACTTCAACTGGGATGCCTATGCCGACAAATTCCCCGGATTGTGTACACCCGACGAATCTTATCACGGCCTGACTTATACAAAAGCTTTCGGCAAAATGGCTTACATCACCAAAGCTACCGCACAGTTGATGCGTGACCTTGGCAGCATTCAGTCTCCGCAGAATGCATTCTTGCTGAATATCGGTCTTGAAACGCTCCATCTGCGTATGCCGCAACATTGCAAGAATGCACAGGCAGTTGCCGAATATCTTTCCAAGAACGATAAGGTGGCATGGGTTAATTACTGTGGCCTGCCCGGAGACAAATATCACGAACTGGCACAAAAGTATATGCCGAACGGTTCGTGCGGTGTTGTCACCTTCGGCTTGAAAGGAGGTCGCGAAGTAGCCATCAAATTTATGGACTCACTGAAACTGGCAGCTATCGTCACCCACGTAGCCGATGCCCGCACCTGCGTGCTGCACCCCGCCAGCCATACGCACCGTCAGCTTTCGGACGAACAATTGATGGAAGCCGGTGTACGTCCCGACCTGATCCGTTTCTCGGTTGGTATCGAGAATGCGGATGATATCATTGCAGATATTGAACAGGCGCTGAACGCATAAGTACTGTGCTGCCGATCAGATAAAAAAACTGTATCTGACAAAGAGAAATCCAAAGAATAATATCCCCGACTCCCCAACCGGAGTACGGGGATAATTGTTATCTTTGCAAACAGTTCATTAAATCCAGTGGTTATGAATACAGATAATTTCACCCCGCGCAGACTTCCCGTCGGAATACAAAGCTTTGAAAAACTACGTAGTGAAGGTTTTGTCTATGTAGACAAGACGGCACTCATTTACAAACTCATCCAAGCAGGTGTGCCCTGTTTCCTGAGTCGCCCACGCCGCTTTGGAAAGAGCTTGTTGCTCTCCACTATCGAAGCCTATTTCAAGGGTAAGCGAGAGCTTTTCCGGGGATTGGCTATGGAACAACTGGAAAAGAATTGGTATGAATATCCCGTGCTGCATCTCAGCCTGAATGCCGAGAAGTACGATAGTAAAGAACGGTTGGCAGATATGCTTGAACGTCAGCTCCAAGCGTGGGAACAATTATATCAGACCGGCGGCAAAGGTATCACATATTCCGGCCGCTTCATGACCGTCATCAAGCAAGCCTACGAACAGACTGGTCGCCGTGTCGTAGTGCTTATCGATGAATACGACAAGCCACTACTCCGCTCCTTCGACAACTCCAAGCTGCAAGACGATTTCCGCGAAACGCTGACCGCCTTCTATACCGTATTGAAAGATGCCGACCCCTGGCTGCAATTCGTCCTCATCACCGGAGTGACCAAGTTTGCGCAGATGGGCATCTTCAGCAACCTCAACCAACTGAGCGACATCAGTTTCGACCTCGACTACAACACCCTTTGCGGCATGACATTGCCAGAAATTGAGACTACTTTTGTCCCCGAACTGGAAGCAATGGCACTGAAACAGAAACTCTCACACGAAGCCCTACTGGAAAAGATGACCCGTCTTTACGACGGCTACCGCTTCACCGATGATGAAGAATTCACCCCAATGTACAATCCCTTCAGCGTGCTCAATGCGCTGATGAAACGTGCCTTCGGTAGCTACTGGTTCGGTAGCGGCACCCCCACCTTCTTAGTGAATATGCTGAAAAAGACCAACTTTGACCTGCGCGAGATGGACGGCATACAAGTAGGGGCACTTTCGTTGAACGCCGATATGGTTGATACAAATAACCTTGTACCTCTACTGTACCAAAGCGGATATCTAACAATAAAAGAATATGATGAAAGATTTCAGATTTATACTCTCGGCTTCCCTAACGAAGAAGTAAAGTCACAGATTGACGAGAAAGCAATGCCACAGCTCCGGGGCTACATGAAGCATGCGAACGTTTGAAACTGGACCGAATGAAAAAAGAAGAACTCGAAGCATATTACCGTCACTTAGATAATATCGTCATTCTCCGTGACAATATATATACGAAGCGTGCAGAAGGAAGAGAAGAAGAACGCTATTCTATCGCACGAAATTTAAAACAACTTGGTGCTTCAGAAGAAGTGATAATCAAAGCTACCGGATTATCTTCCGAAGAGATTAACAAGCTATAGCCCCACCTTCATCAACACATATTTACATTTACTCATTTATTCCCCACTCAGGCGAAAGACCGAAAAGTCTTTCGCCTTTTTTGTTTCGTGCCCTCCTACTTCCGCTATTTTTCATAAACCATGCCGTTCAGTTGCCTTGTCACGGCAAAATTACACTACCTGTCCATCAAACTGTCCATAGACAAAGTGCGGTGGTTACACAGATAAGCCCTATCTTGAACTCGTAAGTTTTGCTGATTGGCAAAGCATGTACTGACAAACAAGAATATTGACAATGGATATAAACACCGCACTACTCACCATGGCCGCCTTTATGGGCGGATGTGCCCTTGCCATCACGGCACAGCAATGGTTGCAAACACACCGATGGCCCCGAATGCGCCGACGCATAGACACCCTGATAAAGCTACGCGTAGAACAGCAGTTGCACCGCCACGAGGCAGAATGCCCCATGGCACAGATGCACGCCCAACGAAACACCCTTTACAGCCCGCCCGCCGTGAAGAGTCAAAGCCACCAGATGCTGGTGGGCTTCATGATGACCTACTACCCCGACTTCCTGAAGCAACTGACAGCACACACCGACGGCCGCCTTTCCGACAGCGAAGAGCACCGCTGTTTCCTCATCAAGCTGGGTTTGCGAAACAAACAGATAGCCCAAAGCATGGGCATCACGCCCAACAGCGTGATAAAGACCAAGCAACGCCTGCGCCAGAAACTGAAAGGCCTACCCGCCGACGAAGACCTGACACGATGGCTCCAGCTACTGGGCGAACCGCTGGACAAACTGCCGCCCGGACACATGATGTTCCTTGGAGAACACTCCGCCGAAGACAAAGAAACAAAAATCAGATAATGACAACATTTTTATTAACCCTTAAAAAACAATTGATTATGAGTACAGAACAAATGAAACAGTGCCAAGCCCCGGCCACACATGCCCCGGCCGGCAACAAGATGACCTACACGCCGCCGCAAATGGAAGTGATTAAGATGGACCTGGAAGGCGTAATAGCAGGCAGCGGAAACCTGAGTGACTTCACGTCCGGCTCCACTATCCGACAAAGCAGTACCCGCCGAGGCTACAACTCCGCATCGAGCAGCGACCTGGAAGACCTGATAAACGACATCCTCACCGTAGAGCAATAGTAAAACCAAGTAATCATCCTTAAAGAAAAGAAAGGAAACCAAACAATGAAATGCATATATAATAAGGTATATCACGCAGTAATGGCAGCCCTGATGCTCACCGCCGCCACAGCCTGCACCAGCGACAACGAACCCCTGCAAAGCAACGACGTTCCCCCGACCGGACGCCCCGTTACCATAACCGCCACCTACCAAGGAACAGGCACCCCGGACGGAACGGATGCACAGACCCGAACCGACTACAGCTACGACGGGACTAACAACAAGATGGAAGTAACTTGGAAAGCAGGAGACAAGATTTATGTCATCAACTCCGAAAACTTAAAAGAAGGCAACACCCTCACCGCTGCCGGTTTTGAAGAATTCACGCTGGAAGGAGAAGGTGGAAAAGCAACAGGAACATTCAAAAACGAGAACAGCAATCTCGATATGAACAAGCAACTGTATGCAGTATATTGCGGAAACAACGCCTCGAGCAAGATATCCGTTACAACCACCAGTAAACTCTACAACTTCAGCATGACAGGGCAACGGCAAACCAGCAACTACACTACCGCCCATTTAGCAGACTACGATTTGATGTGCGCAACGGTAAATGCCAATGCCGCCACTAAATCTTTCAACTTCACGCACGTCAACGCAATATTACGCCTCCGTCTGACACTTCCCTACGGCCGACATACGGTGAAAGAGGTGAAAGTAACCGGTCCTCAAAGCAGTTTTCGCGAATCATTCACAGTCAATCCTGCTCTGAAAAGCATAGCAGGTATGCCTACTTACAACGACTGTACTTTAAAATTTGGAAGCAGCGATAATGGAGTAACTGTTACTTCCGAAAATGCTATCCTAGCATTTGTGATGGTCTCTTCAAATCCTATATATAAGAATAATGAGATTACTATAACCGTCACCTGCGCAGATGGTACATACTCTAAAAAGATTACAGCGTCCGAAAACTTTGTTATGAACCCTGGTACATGCAATTCCATCGAAGCCACCCTTACGAAGGAAAACAACTAAAAATTAATCGACAATCCCCAACTAAACCCGCCCCCCGAAATGCGGCGTGCAGAAAGAAGGAAATACAGACTGCCATCCTGAGTCATACGTCCCTGCCCGGATGGCAGCCTCACCCACACAAAAAAGGACGGAACACCCTAATCCGCCTGCATCAGGAAAGGAGGAAGACATCGCAGGAGAGGTCACACACAGAAAAGACTTCCCAAGCCGCCGGGGAATACAGTCGGCGGCACGCTGCCTCACCCTCACTCTCGTTTTTTTGCCATTCTTCCCTGCCGGGAAAGCTGCGAAGAGGAAGAGAGAGGGAAACACAGATAAAAACAAATTCATTATGAAAAGAGAAATTATACTATCAGGAGTAGAAAAAGGCTATGCCTTGTCATGGAGCGCTTTCACACGCGCCAGCCGCGCAATTACCGTCAGCATGACGGACGAAACGGGTCATCGATATTTCACCCTCAACAAAGCCGACGAAGGTACAGGTCACTACGCCTACAAGTTCCTGGGCGAAGGCTCGGACACCTGCGCCGACAACCAACTGAAGGTGAGTATTGAGAACTCCTATCCCGAAGAACTCCAGACCGTGGTCAGCGCCACCCAGATATACGGCAGCGACGGACGTCTGAAAGGCATCTCCTACACCGTGTGTGCCGAAGACTATACGGATGCTAACTTCAGCGACTTCTGCCTCAACGTAGTGGCCTGGCTGAAGTAACCGGAGAAAAGCACTTCTGATACGTCCCCCTTGACTGACGAATATTAAGATAAATCCTGACAACAAATGCAGACTTAGCGGAATACGGCTTCACCTCGCTGACACTTAGCACAAGTATCCCCGACACTTAGCACAGGTGTCCATGACACTTAGCACAAGCATCGCTGACACTTAGCACAAGTGTCAGCACCCCTTAAAAACCGCTCCACAAGCCCTCTGTACAAGGCTCAGGCAGATGTTTCACTTAAAAAACCATAGAATATGGCATTTTTCAAACCTATTTACAAAAAGTTGTCCAAGAAGTGGCATCCCCAAGCCGTGAGCGTGGGCAAACCCATCGAAATGGACGAGCTTTGCAAGCAGATAGCGCTCATCTCCACCGTGAGCAGCGCCGACACCAAAGCTACCCTCGAAGCCCTCGGCCTTGTGCTGGGGACATGTATGAACACCGGTCGCACGGTACACGTGGAGGGTCTGGGAACCTTCTACTACACCTGCATCTCCACAGGCAAAGGCGTGGACGCGGCCGAAAAGGTGAACGCCAACCAAATCTCCGGCACCCGCGTACGTTTCGTGCCCGAGTCGCATCGGCAAGGTACCACCATCACCCGCGGCCTCATCGGCGAAAACGTGACGTGGGCAAATATCAACTCCATCAGCCAGTTGGACGGCACAGGCAGTGGCGGCAGCAGCGGCGGAGACGGAGGAATAGAGGAAAATCCGTTGGGATAACCTGCGAGGAGCAAAGAGAAAGGCGGCTGCCCGGAAGAGAGAAAGAAAGTTTCTCACTTTCCGAGGCAGCCGCCTACTATATTATAATTTCGTAGTGACAAACTTCTCCTTATGCCGAAAAGTTTCAAGGCGCAACAGTGAAAACAGCGTTGTAGCGTCCGCTGCGCAAATCATCAATGATGCGGTGCAGGACGAGAATCAATTGGGGAAGGTCTTGTTTGACTACTGCAAAAATCTCTTGCGGATCAACCAAAGCATATTCATGGGAGATAAAGTTACGCAGTCCGAATACACTTTTCCACGGTATCTCCGGATAATTGGGGCGCAGGAGTTTCCGTTCTGTCTTGTCGTCTACCTGTTTCAGCATCTCACCCACTACCTGCACACGAAGCACAGTAGCATCAAAAACATCCATGGCATCGGGCGAGGTAAGAAATTGTCGATACTCTGTAATACCTGACGTCCGCTCCACAGCCTGTTCCGCTTTCATGGTCAGAAATTCCAACCGTTCAAGCACACTCATTTCAGATGTATATCGCATCACGTTCAAGGTTTTGGCGAAAACTGCGAAACATATTTTCGTGCAAGGTTATCAAATCTACTTTCCGATGAAAAAGCTTCTGTAGCTCCTCTTTTATATTCATACGGGTAAAGAAACTGGGACGGCTCATCGTAATAAACACATCAATATCGCTCTTCTCGTCCTGTTCCCCCCGCGCCACGCTACCGAACAGTCCCAACTGCTCGATGCCATACTTGTCGGCAAACTTTTCCTTATAAGCCCGCAGACGGTCGACGATCTCCTGGGTGGTTTCCATATCTTACTTCTTTTAGTGACAGGTACAAAGTTAGCGATTTCCTCAAGAAAGAGAAGACATACCGCCGAAAATATACCGCTATGCACTCATTTTTACGACGTTTACCTCGGCACCTGTTATTATGGCACGTGAATAATCGGTCATTTTTAAGAGTTTATGTGCAGGGGGTAACACTTTTTTCTTTATCTTTGTTTCACGAAAAAAGTACCCTAAAAAGAGACATTATGAAACGCAACGCCAATAAAGTACTCGAAAGCATCCGCCAGTCGCTGGCTCAACACCTGCCTTCCGGCGGACGTGCCGTGCTGTTCGGATCGCAAGCACGCGGCGACGCACGCCCGGACTCGGACTGGGACATACTTATCGTACTCGACAAGGAGAAACTCGAAACTGCCGATTACGACACTGTAAGCTATCCGCTCACCACGCTAGGCTGGGACTTGGGTGAACGCATCAACCCCATCATGTACACCCTGAAGGAGTGGACCGCAAGCCACATCACTCCGTTTTATAAAAACATTGAACAAGAAGGAATTATATTGGTATGAGTTTAAGTGAAGAAGAACGCAATGCCCTTGTGACATTGCAGATGGAAAAAGCACGGACTTTTCTGCAACAAGCAGATGAAATGTATGTTCTAAAATACTGGGACATAGCTTCAAACCGTTACTATTATGCATGTTTCCATGCTGTACAAGCATTACTGATTAAGCATGGATTGACGTGCCGGACACATGACGGGCTGATCGGCTGTTTCGGGTTGAACTTTATAAAAACCGGAATAATCAGTTCACACCTGGGAAGTTTTCTGTCACGCATCGAACAACTGAGGCAGAAAGGGGACTATAACTGCTTATATTCCATATCTGAAGAAGAAATCAGCGCAATGCGTGCCCCAGCAAGAGAACTTGTCGAAAAGATAAAGGAACTGATATGAGAAACAATCTGGTTATATAACTTTGTCAGCAAATTACGGTATAAACCTGAAAACAACCACCATGCATAAAATACCACAACCGATACTGCTGCTACTGTTACTACCATTGTGCCTCATCGCCTGCCATACCGGCAACGGAAGTGAAACCATTACCGGAAATGCAGCCGCCCCTCTCCGTTCTTCCCGCTACCACGCCGACAGCCTGCGTTTCCTCGCCGCCACAGAGCCCCTCTACGACCAAAGGCGGGAGCGTGAAACCATCCCCTATCTCGACTCCATCTTCCTGCTGCCCGCCAGCCTCAATCCCGACGCCCCGCAGCACTCCGACACCCTCAGCACCGCCGAAGGCCGCCTGCTCTGCAACCGTGCCTTGCGCTACCTGATGGTAAGCTACAACCTGCTAATAGACTTTGAAGGCGGCTACCGCCACCTCGACAGCCTCCAACGCCTGCACCTCCTCTTTCTGGAACGCTACTGCCTGCGAGGCCTCCTCACCGCCAAAGCCCAGATGCTGATGCCCCTCGACCGCCACGCCGAAGCCCTGCAATGCCTCGACCAAGCCATGAAGCTCGCCCGGACAGAAGACAGTATCGCCGCCCCCCTCCCTTCCGGCCTCCTTGCCCGCGCACAAGCCACCGGACGCCTCGAATGTCCCGAGAACGACAGCTACTGGAGTGCCGCCGCCGGCATCACCTACATGGGCGTGGACAGCGCAAGCACCCGTGCCGAGCAAGCCTTCCTGCGGGTTATCGACATTGCCCGCCACACCGGTTTCCGGGGTGGCCTCTATCCCCATGCTATCGCCCGCCTCGCCGACATCTACCTGCACCAGGGTAAATATGAACAGAGCATCGCCCTCTGCCGCCAAGCCATTGCCTCCACTCCCTCCGACAAACCCGACGAACAAGGGCAATATATCGCCGCCGAAAACCTGACCGAAGCCTACCGCCGCCTCGGCCTTTACGACGAAGCCCTGCGCTACTGCGCCATCGTAACCGACGCCCCCAAAGACTTCGAGATACTGAACAACCTGCGCGGACGCTCCTACATCAACAAAGCCGCCGTCCTTGCCGAAATGAACCGTTCCGCTGATGCCCTCGTCGCCCTGCAACAAGCCGACAGCTGCTTCAACCGTACAGGCAACGATTACTATAAGCTGCAAGCCGCCCTCGAACGTGCCCATCTGCTCACTTTGCAGCCCGACTCACTGGAAGCAGGCCTGCGCATTTTCACCACCCTCGAAGGACAGATACCTGCCCATCGCCAAGCCTTCTACCTTTACTATTACGGAAGTGCCTGCGCCCAAGCCGGACAATACTCCCGTGCTATCCCCCTGCTGGAAAGTGCCGTAACGGAATCAGAGAACATTTCCGAACGCCTCATGGCCCACCAGGCCGCCCGCTTGCTCACCGAGTGCTACCGCCATACCGGACGTCTCGCCCTCCTTGCCGACTTCCTGCCCCGCTATCAAGCCCTTTCCGACTCCATAGCCAGCGACGCGAAGATACGCCAGCTTGCCGCCGCCAACATCCGCTTCGAAACCGAAAAGAAAGAGCAGGAAAACCGCGCCCTCACCGCCGAAGTGGCACTGAAGGACAGTCGCCTGCGCACCACCCTCCTCGTTGGCACACTCTGCCTGCTGCTGGCTGCCGGCATCATCATCTGGGTAGTGATGAGGCATCGTGCCATCCGCATCCGGCAGGAAGCCGCCGCCACCCTGCTGCGCGAACAGGAAACGCAACTGCACAGCCTCATCCGCGACCGCCAGCAACTCAACGACCGCAATCTCGACCTGGTCCGCCAACTCTCCGACATCCAGGCCACACACGAAAATACCTGCAACCTCGACAGCATCATGGAGAGCCTGCAACAAAGCCTTTTCAGCAAAGAAGACGCCGAACGCTTCCGCCAAAACTTCTCCGCCGTTTATCCCACAGCACTGAACCGTCTGCGGAGCCGTTGCCCCGACCTGACCTACAGCGACGAACTCTTCTGCATGCTCGCCATGCTGCAACTGGACAACTTCGAAATGGCACGCACCTTGGGTATCAGCAAATCCAGTGTCTCGAAAACACGATACCGGATACGCATAAAACTGGGATTGCCGGAAGGAGCCGATGCAGACACTGAAATCAGAAAAGTGATGTCTGTCAAGGAATAATTGCATAGTATTCACTATCTTTGCAACAGTTCAACCATTTGGAAACTGTTAGCGTTATATTACTTATAAACATTATAATAGAAAGATTTATGAAACGTACAAAATTAGCTGCATCCTTCCTGTTAGCCGGGACTCTGCTCCTGACGGGATGCGTGAGCAAGAAAGAATTAGTGAATCTTCAAACAGATTATAACAAGTTGAAGGACGAGAAGACTGCCCTCGATAAGTCCTATCAGGATGCGCAAATCCAGCTCGCCGAGTATCGCACACAGTCCAAAAGCTTGGAGGATCGCCTAAGCGAAGCCCGAAAAAACAATCAGGAGTTGCGCAACAGCTACGCCACCCTGCAAGGTTCTCTGGACAAGAGCCTCCAGCAGAACTCCCAAGGCAACATCAACATCTCCAAACTGGTGGATGAGATTAATGCCTCCAACCGCTACATCAAGCAACTGGTGGACACCAAGAGCAAATCGGACTCTCTGAACGTAGTGCTGACTAACAACCTCACCCGCTCCCTGAGCCGCGAAGAGCTAAAAGAGGTGGATGTAAAGGTCTTGAAAGGCGTGGTTTACATCTCCTTGGCAGACAATATGCTATACAAGAGCGGCAGTTACGAAATCAACGAACGCGCTGGCGAAACGCTGAGCAAGATTGCCAAGATTATCACCGATTACAAGGATTACGAAGTATTGGTAGAGGGTAACACGGACAACGTTCCCATCTCACGTACCAATATTCGCAATAACTGGGATTTGAGTGCCCTGCGTGCCTCATCTGTAGTACAAGAATTGCAGAATAAATATGGTGTTGACCCTAAACGGCTTTCTGCTGCCGGACGTGGTGAGTACAATCCTATCACAGACAATGATTCCGAACTGGGCAAACAACGCAACCGCCGTACACAAATTATCATCACTCCGAAGCTCGACCAGTTCCTAGAGTTGATAGATAAGGCTCCGGAAGCGGAAGGAGAAGAAAAAGCCGAATAAAGTAAAGACTGCCTGCAATTACTTAACCTACAAGCAGAAACATAGGGAAAAAATATAATTCCAAAAACAAACCTCAGACTGTCTCTGAATAGGAAGAAGCCTATCACTCTGTCATCCGAAGCAAAATAACGGCAAGTTGCTATTCAGAGGCAGTCTATTTGTTTTTTCCCTTCTATAAGCCCTGAATAAGTACAATTTAATAGTTTTTATCGCACACGCACTTACATTTTATCACATTTATTCCTACCTTTGCGCCCAAATTATAACTTTTAACTAACAACTCATAATCAACTACCATGGCTAAGATAACCAAAGAAGCTGCCTTACTGTATCACTCACAAGGCAAACCAGGTAAGATAGAAGTAGTGCCTACCAAGCCCTACAGTACCCAAACCGACCTTTCACTTGCATACTCCCCCGGTGTGGCGGAGCCATGTCTTGAAATAGAAAAGAACCCGCAGGACGCATACAAATATACAGCGAAGGGTAATCTGGTAGCTGTAATTTCCAACGGTACCGCAGTGCTCGGTCTGGGCGACATAGGCGCGTTGAGCGGCAAACCCGTAATGGAAGGTAAAGGATTGCTTTTCAAGATTTACGCCGGCATCGACGTGTTCGACATCGAAGTGAACGAGAAAGACCCTGAAAAATTTATCCAGGCAGTCAAAGCCATCGCCCCTACTTTCGGTGGTATCAACCTGGAAGACATCAAAGCTCCCGAATGTTTCGAAATAGAACGCCGCCTGAAGGAAGAACTCGACATCCCCGTGATGCACGACGACCAACATGGTACAGCCATCATCTCCAGTGCCGGACTTGTGAACGCTTTGCAGGTAGCAGGCAAGAAGATTGAAGATGTAAAAATCGTTGTGAACGGTGCCGGTGCATCGGCCGTATCCTGCACGAAGCTGTACGTTTCGCTGGGTGCCCGCCTGGAAAACATCGTGATGGTGGATAGCAAAGGCGTTATCAGCAAGACACGTACCGACCTCAACGAACAGAAGCGTTACTTCGCCACCGACCGTACCGACATCCATACTCTTGAAGAAGCCATCAAAGGCGCAGACGTATTTTTGGGATTATCCAAAGGCAATGTACTGTCACAAGACATGGTACGCAGCATGGCCCCGTCTCCTATCGTTTTCGCACTCGCCAACCCGACACCAGAAATCTCTTACGAAGATGCCATGGCAGCCCGCCCCGATGTATTGATGGCAACCGGACGTTCGGACTATCCGAACCAGATTAACAATGTAATCGGTTTCCCCTATATCTTCCGTGGCGCGCTCGACACTCAGGCAAAGGCCATCAACGAGGAAATGAAAATAGCCGCCGTACACGCCATCGCCAACCTGGCAAAACAGCCTGTGCCCGATGTTGTGAACGAGGCTTACCATGTAAACAACTTTAGTTTCGGCCCTGAATACTTCATCCCGAAACCGGTTGACCCGCGCCTCATCACCGAAGTTTCCTGCGCCGTGGCACGTGCAGCCATGGAAAGTGGTGTAGCCCGCAAGAACATCGAAGACTGGGATGCTTACTGCGTACAACTCCGCGAACTGATGGGTTACGAAAGCAAACTCACCCGTCAGCTTTACGACACCGCCCGCCGCAATCCGCAACGTGTGGTATTTGCCGAAGGTTCCCACCCCAATATGCTGAAAGCAGCCGTAGAAGCCAAAGCCGAAGGTATCTGCCATCCCATCGTTTTAGGTAACGACGAGACCATCGAAAAACTGGCAAAAGAACTCGACCTCAGCCTGGAAGGTATCGAAATCGTAAACCTGCGCCATCCGAACGAGGCATCGCGCCGCGAACGTTATGCCCGCATCCTTTCTGAAAAACGTGCCCGCCAGGGTGCCACCTACGAGGAAGCCAACGACAAGATGTTCGAACGCAACTACTTCGGTATGATGATGGTGGAAACAGGCGATGCGGATGCATTCATCACCGGTCTTTATACAAAGTATAGCAACACCATCAAGGTAGCCAAGGAAGTTATCGGCATACAACCGCAATACAAGCATTTCGGTACGATGCACATCCTGAACTCCAAGAAAGGTACGTATTTCCTTGCCGACACGCTAATCAACCGTCACCCCAATGCCGAAACATTGATTGACATTGCCAAACTGTCAGAGCACACCGTACGTTTCTTCAACCATACTCCGGTAATGGCCATGCTGAGCTACTCCAACTTCGGCGCAGACACCGAAGGTAGTCCGGTAAGCGTACACGAAGCCGTAGAGTACATGCAGCAGAACTATCCCGACCTCGCCATCGACGGTGAGATGCAGGTGAACTTCGCCATGGACCGCAAGATGCGCGACGCCAAATATCCTTTCACCCGCTTGAAAGGCAAGGATGTGAATACCCTCGTATTCCCGAACCTGAGCTCTGCCAACTCCGCATACAAACTGTTGCAAGCCATGAATACGGAAATGGAATTGATTGGCCCGATACAGATGGGACTGAACAAGCCTATCCACTTCACCGACTTCGAAAGTTCCGTGCGCGACATCGTAAATATCACCGCAGTAGCCGTTATCGATGCTATCGTGGACAAAAAGAAAGCAGGTAAATGAGACGTCCGTTATCGAAATCACAAAGTGTTTGCATTGTGCTGCTTTGGGCAGCACTTTGCTACATAGTTCTGACTACTGTCGAACGAATTGATGGACCAGTCATTATGACGTTTATCATTTCGGCAGCGTTAGTGTTCATTCCGGTAATAAAATCATTAAAGAGAGGATAAATAATGTCTTTTTATTCCTTTTTGCGGTAGAAAACAATAAAAATGTTGTTTTCTACCGCATTTTCTTTATAAATTGTTTGTTTGTCTCATTTTTATGTGTACTTTTGCAACCGCAACAGAGAAAAAGGGAAACGAGATACGAGGAAACAAGTTACAAGGAATTCCCTGCGGCAGCGCAAATGCCTTATCAACTGAACCCCTCGTCAACTTGTCAACTGAACTCTCGTCAACTGAAAAATAACCAATAAAAGAAATAGATTATGAACGCAGCTAAGGTATTAGAAGATTTGAAGAGACGGTTCCCCAACGAACCAGAGTATCATCAGGCAGTGGAAGAAGTACTTTCTACAATTGAAGAAGAGTACAACAAACACCCGGAGTTTGACAAAGTCAATCTGATTGAGCGTCTTTGCATCCCCGATCGTGTTTATCAATTCCGCGTGACTTGGATGG
>ERZ860388.635-NODE-635-length-26944-cov-3.163115_pt1 | contig 26944 bp, 18 predicted proteins | sample MGYA00509978_ERZ860388 | MGnify/ENA primary metagenome ERZ860388 (study PRJEB30046, sample SAMN00715225) | human gut metagenome | study: EMG produced TPA metagenomics assembly of the A metagenome-wide association study of gut microbiota in type 2...
GATGAATATCGTCGTGACCGGAATTACGAATGTCGTGTTTACGGTTCTGGCCATGTTCGTGGTCGATCGCTGGGGACGCAAGGCGCTTACTTTGATAGGGGCATTCGGGCTGACTGTGATTTATACCTTTATGGGGGCGGCCTATTATTTTCACATTACCGGGGTCGTGTTGCTGATCATTGTCGTGACTGCCATTGCATGCTATGCCATGACGTTGGCTACAACCATGTGGGTGATTATCTCCGAGATCTTCCCCAACCGGGTTCGTGGAGTGGCGATGTCGGTTTGCACTTTCGCCTTGTGGGCTGCCTGTTTCATCCTTACTTATACCTTCCCGGTATTGAATAACGGGCTGGGAGCGGCCGGTACTTTCTGGCTTTACGGCATCATCTGCCTTGCCGGCGGAATATTTGTAGCGCTCTATTTACCCGAGACCAAAGGAAAGAGTCTGGAAGAATTGGAAAAAGAATTAATAAAATAGCAATTATTATAGTATGGAAAAAGTAACTCAATATCTGATTAAGAGTACAGTGCATACCAGTGAGGTACGTGCGTGGGAAGAGGATATTCTGCTTCCTACCTATGAAATAGGAAAGGAAGAAAAGAATCCCATTTTTCTGGAGAAGAGGGTGTATCAAGGCAGTAGCGGGTCTGTCTACCCATACCCTGTGGTAGAAAAGATTTCTGATACGAAAGTGGAAAAGAAATATCATGCTCTCTTTATCGAGAACGAGTATATCAAGGTCATGATTCTGCCGGAATTAGGCGGTCGCATACACATGGCTTATGATAAGGTGAAACAGCGCCATTTCGTATATTATAATCAAGTGGTGAAACCTGCTTTGGTCGGTCTTACCGGTCCGTGGATATCAGGAGGAATCGAGTTCAACTGGCCGCAACATCACCGCCCCTCTACTTTTCTGCCTACCGACTTTTCTATCGAGGAGAATGCCGATGGCAGTAAAACGATCTGGTGTAATGAAGTGGAGCGCATGTTCCGTACCAAAGGGATGCAGGGTTTTACGCTCTATCCGGGCAAGGCCTATATTGAAATCAATGTGAAGATCTATAATCGTACAGCATTTCCCCAAACATTCTTGTTGTGGGCCAATCCGGCCGTGGTGGTGAATGACCATTACCATTCGGTGTTTCCGCCCGATGTAAATGCCGTGTTCGATCATGGTAAACGGGATGTATCTTCTTTCCCTATTGCTACCGGGGTGTATTATAAACAAGACTATTCGGCCGGGGTGGATATTTCCAAATATAAAAATATTCCTGTTCCCACTTCTTATATGGCTATCCAATCGAAGTATGATTTTGTAGGTGGTTATGAAGACGATGTCCGTGGAGGGCTGTTGCATGTTGCCGACCATCATGTTTCTCCGGGTAAGAAACAATGGACTTGGGGAAACGGGGATTTCGGCAAGGCTTGGGACCGGAATCTTACGGATGAGGACGGACCTTATATCGAACTGATGACAGGAATGTATACGGATAACCAGCCGGACTTTTCATGGTTGCAACCTTATGAGGAGAAGTCGTGGGTGCAATATTTCATGCCTTACAGCGAGGTGGGTTATGTAAAGAACGCCACTAAGGATGCCCTGTTGAATATAGAACTGAAAGACGGTAATGCCCGTTTGGTTCTTTATACGTCAGGTGTCAACAAGGATGTGCATCTGTTGGTGAAAGATATCCGGGGAACATTGCTGTTCGATAAAACGATTCAGGTTTCTCCGGCAGAGCCGTTCATTGCCACTTTCCCGGCCGAAGGACTGAAAGAAGAAGAGATCCGGGTAGAGGTCCGGGATAGCGAGGGCAAGGTAATGTTGACTTATCAGGCTGATAAGCCGGAGATAAAACCGGTACCGGATCCTGCTAAGGCAGCAAAAGATCCGAAGGAGATCGCTTCGATGGAACAACTGTTCCTGACCGGGCTTCATTTGGAGCAATATCGCCATGCTACCTATAATCCGATGGATTATTATCAGGAAGCTTTGCGGCGTGAACCGGGAGATGTACGGTGTAATAATGCCATCGGATTATTACTGATGCGTAAAGGGCAGTTTGCTGCTGCCGAGAAGTATTTCCGTACGGCTGTGGACACGCTGACCGAACGCAATCCCAATCCATATGACGGTGAACCTTATTACAATTTAGGCTGGAGCTGCAAGATGCAGGGAAAGATGGACGAAGCTTATGATGCGTTTTTCAAATCGGCTTGGAATGCGGCCTGGCAGGATGCCGCTTATTATGCCCTGGCACAAATAGATACGGCAAGGGGTAAATATGAGAGTGCTCTGGATAAGGTGGAACGTTCGCTCATCCGTAACTGGCACAATCATAAGGCCCGCCAGTTGAAAGCCTCTATTCTGCGTAAACTGAACCGGAAGGAAGAAGCTTTGGATCTGATACGGGAATCTTTGAAAATAGACCGTTTCAATATGGGATGCCGTTTCGAGCATTATTTATTGACGGAGGATCAGAATTTACTGGCAGAGATGACCGGATTAATGCGTCGTTGGGAACATACATTTATTGAGTATGCACTCGACTTTGCCGGTGCGGGTCTGTATGATGAAGCCATTTTGTTTTTGGAAAGCTATCTTTCGGAAACTCGCAAAGTGTATCCGATGATTTATTATGCCCTCGGGTATTTTCATGCCTGCCGGGGAGAGAAAGCGCATGCACTGGACTATTACCGGAAAGCGGAAAAGGAAGACCACTCTTATTGTTTTCCGAACCGTATAGAAGAGGTCTTGATTTTGCAAAGTGCCTTGGAGTTGAACGACCGGGCTGCTAAGGCCGCTTATAGCTTGGGGAACTTCTGGTATGCTGCCCGGCAGTATGACCGTGCCGTTGAATGTTGGGAGACCTCGGCCGCTATTTGTCCCGATTTCCCTACCGTATGGCGTAACTTGTCATTGGCGTATTATAACAAACAGGATGATAAGGCCAAAGCATTGGAGGCGTTGGAAAAGGCATTCCGTCTGGATGAGAACGATTCGCGTATCTTGATGGAGTTGGATCAATTGTACAAGCGTTTGGGCTATTCGCATGAACGGCGGCTTGCGTTTCTTGAAGCTCATTTGTCCGCAACGGAAGAACGGGATGACTTGGCTATCGAGCGCATCACGCTCTATAATCAATTAGGACGTTATGACGAGGCGAAAGCATTGATTGCCGGTCGTAAATTTCATCCATGGGAAGGTGGAGAAGGAAAGATTACCGGTCAGTACGTGTTGTGCCGGGTGGAGCTTGTTAGGGTGGCATTGCGTGAACAGCGTTATGCGGACGCATTAGCTTTGCTGGCAGAGACGGATCAGTATCCCCACAATTTAGGAGAGGGCAAGTTGGCAAATGCCGAAGAAAATGATATTTGGTATTATAAAGGAGAGGCTTACCGGGGTTTGGGAGATAAAGAGAAGGCGAAAGTTTGCTTCGAGAAAGCGACTGTCGGTTCCGCCGAACCGCAGCAGGCATTCTATTATAACGATCAGCAGCCGGATAAGATCTTTTATCAAGGTCTGGCCTGGCGTGCATTGGGAGATGAGAACCGGGCGCGGGGTTGTTTTAACAAGCTGATCAAACATGGAGAAAAGCACCTGTTTGATACTTGTCGCATCGATTATTTTGCCGTTTCATTGCCCGATCTGGCTATTTGGGAAGACGACTTGAACAAGCGGAACCGCATTCATTGCAATTATGTGATGGGACTGGGTTATCTGGGATTGAATGAAATCCCGGAAGCTGCCGGCTTTCTGGATAAAGTCATAGAATTGGATATCAATCATCAAGGTGCGCAAATTCACCGCAGTTTATGTGACGCTTAATTTTTATATGAGAAGATCTCCATAGGTTTGCATATGGGGATCTTTTTTTCTTTTCAATACTTTATAATGAAGGTAATACACGAAATCTCAGGTTATACGGCAACGGGTGAACCTGTTTTTTATTTTAAGGTAGTCAATGCTTCCGGTGCCTGGGTAGGATTTACCAATTGGGGAGCCCGGTGGATTGAAGCGGGAGTACCCGATGGTGAAGGACGGCTGACGGATGTGATAACCGGTTATGATAATCCGATGGAATATTTGTCCGATACCTATTATATGGGAGCTACGGTCGGTCGTTTTGCCAACCGGATCGCAAACGCATCGTTTCTGATAGACGGCCTTACCTATCGGTTGGAGACGAATGACGGGCGACATACAAATCATGGAGGCTATTCCGGTTTTCATCAGCGATTGTGGAAATGGGAAAAGTTGGCCGATGGCATCTGTTTTATGTTGGCTTCACCGGATGGCGATGGAGGATACCCCGGTAATTTGGAGGTAGCGGTAGAGTATCGCTGGAGCGAATGCAATGAATTGTCGGTAGATTATTTCGGAGTGTCGGACAAGCCTACCTATTTGAATATGACGAATCATGCCTATTTCAATTTAAGCGGAACAAAGGAGAAGATTCTTTCGCATTCATTGTATATTCCTGCCGAAAAGATAGTAGAGACAAACGCCGGGTTTATCCCTACGGGTATGGTAACTCCGGTGGCGGGCACTCCTTTTGATTTCACTTGCCGCAAACAACTTGGTGAGGATCTATATACGGATAATCAGCAGTTACGTGATAATAGGGGATATAATCATTGTTATGTCTTGAAAGAACAGCCTTCCCGTGATATGGTATTGGCGGCTTGTCTCTGTGAACCTGTATCCAAGCGCCGTCTGACAGTGATGACGGATCTGCCGGGGGTATTGCTCTATACGGCAGGCTATTATGAATTCCCCGATACGGCAGTCTGCCTGGAGACGCAGTTCTTTCCGGATACGCCTTCGCATCCTCATTTCCCTTCGTGCCTGTTGAGACCCGGAAACGAATACAGGCAACGGACCGTCTATCGGTTTGACTTGGATTTTTCGGAATGATACAGGACGTTTTTTTATCCCTTCTTTTTGGCTTTGTATTCCGAGGGAGGCATTCCCATCGTTTTAGTAAATAACCGGGAAAAGTAGAGAGAATCTTCATAACCCACCAACGGACTGATCTGGCTGATTTTCATATCGGTGAAATCCAGATAGTGGCATGCTTCCTGTATTCTTAGATAGTTCAGATACCGCAAAGGCGAAGATCCGGTCTTCTCTTCGAACAGGTTGGAGAAGTAGGAAGTGGATAATTTTACTTCACCGGCAATGTCCGTCAGACGAATCTTCTTATTCAGGTTTTCTTTCATGTAATGAATGGCAAGCTGTACTACATCTTTTTGTGAATGGTTCATAGAGCCGCAGTCACGGTATTCTCCGATAAATTTCATAGAGCCTAAAAAGTGGAACAGGCTGGTGGTGGCATACAACATATAATTCTTGTTGTATCCGGAATTGATGGCAGAATAAATCTCCTCAAAGAGCGTCAGCCGTTCTTTTATCCGGGAGTGTGCTTCGGGGGTAATATTGCATGGGCGGTCGAATCCGCTACTGAAGAACGCCGCCTTTTTCCCGTCGAAGTGTATCCAGTAGATGGTCCAGGGATTGGCGGTATTACTTCCATAAGCATGTGCCACGTGTTTGGGGAGAATAAAGAATTGGTTGGAATTGATTTCGTTCCGCCGGTGAGCCAGTTCGAACCAGCCTTGTCCTTCTACACAGTAGATAAGGACAAACTCATTAACCTCTTCGGCGGTACGTTCGCAATAATGAAAATTGGCATGCGGATAATAGCCTATATCAGTGATATATAGCTCCTGACCCAGAGGGTCTTGTTTTAATTCTTCGATCAGGAAAGCCGGTAATACAATGGCACGTTCCCCTTTGAATCCATCTTTAATTCGTGGCATGTCTTGTCAGGTATAGGGTTGATAAATCTGAATATAACAGTTCGTGTTATCTGCATTCAAAGTTACCAAAATTTTTCTGAACCGGATTGGCTTTATCGTAAGTTTTTGATCGTTTTTTTTAGGGTAAGATTCTCCATATCCATAATATTTTTCTCTATTGATTTCCCTTTCTTTTTAAGCTTACTTTGCATATGATAAATATAATTCTTATTAATATGTTATTGTGATAATACAAAGTGATAGATTTAAAATAATTATGTATGGAAAAACACATGTTTGAAGAGCTTTCTTTCCGGAAAGTTTTTAAGTTCATTTTAGCCTTGTTGTTGTTTTCCTGTGGTGCGTCGGGATATGCCGGAGTACTTGACAACCGGGTTGTGAAAGGAGTGGTTAAGGATGAAACCGGTGAACCGCTACCGGCTGTTACCGTGGTGGTGAAGGGTACGACCAACGGTGTCACTACCGATATGGACGGTGAGTACACTTTGTCTAATGTTCCCGCCGGTTCTACACTGGTATTCTCTTTTTTGGGAATGCAGACACAGGAGATTGTGGTACGAAACCAGAAACGTATCGATGTGGAGATGAAAGAAGATGCCGTCAGCATTGACGAGGTGGTGGTAGTGGCATTCGGTACTCAGAAGAAGGAGAGTATGGTCAGTTCCATCGAGACGGTGAAGCCGGCTGCGCTGAAAGTACCTTCGAGTAACTTGACTACCGCACTGGCCGGGCGTATGTCCGGTTTGATAGCTTACCAGCGTAGTGGAGAACCGGGACAGGACAATGCCGACTTCTTTATCCGTGGTGTGACGACTTTCGGTTATAAAAAAGACCCGTTGATCCTGATCGACGGTATCGAAACCACGTCTACCGAACTGGCTCGTTTGCAGCCGGATGATATCGCTGCTTTTTCTATCTTGAAAGATGCGACCGCAACCGCTTTGTATGGTGCACGTGGTGCTAACGGCGTTATTCAGGTGCAGACAAAAGAAGGAAAGGAGGGGCCGGCTAAGGTCAGTTTGCGTGTGGAGAATTCATTTTCATCCAATACGTCGAATATAGAGCTGGCAGACCCGATCACTTACATGCAAATGGCCAATGAAGCGGCTGTTACACGTAATCCGTTGTCTCCGTTGGTCTATTCGCGCGAGAAGATTGCCAATACGATTGCGGGTAAGAATCCTTATCTGTATCCGGCCAACGACTGGCGTAAGTTGATGACTAATCCGCTTGTGGCAAACCAACGTGCCAATTTGAGTGTGAGCGGTGGTGGTAAGGTAGCCCGTTATTATATTGCGGCCACTTTCTCGAAAGATAATGGTAACCTGAAGAATGACAAGTATGCCGGTTATAAGAATAATATCGATTTGAGCACTTATCAGTTACGGTCGAATGTAAATATTAATCTGACAAAGACGACTGAGGCTATTGTGCGTCTGGCCGGTACGTTCGACGATTATACCGGTCCATTGGATGGCGGTGATACGATGTATAAGAAGATCATGGTTTCCAATCCGGTATTGTTTCCGGCTTATTATCCGTCTTCCGACCTGCCTTCTGCCAAGCACGTGTTGTATGGTAACGCACTGTACAATAACGGTGTGGAATACACGAACCCTTATGCCGAGTTGACAAAGGGATATAAGGATTATTCGAAATCGACGATGGACGCACAGTTCGAGTTGAAACAGGACCTGTCGTTTATCACGAAAGGATTGAATGTTCGTGGTCTGTTCAATACTTCCCGTTATGCCTATTTTGAGGTGGGACGTGCATCGAATCCTTATTTCTATAATGTAGGATCTTATGACAAGAATAGCTCGTATACCATCATGCAATTGAACGAAGATGCCAACCCGACGGAATATCTGGAGTCTACCGGTTCATGGACAGACGTGCAGTCTACGGTCTATATGGAGGCGGCTATGTCTTACAACCGCTCTTTCGGTAATCATGATATAAGCGGTTTGCTGGTTTATCAACGTCGCGAAAAGAAGGTATCCAATATCACCGACGATTCGGGGAAAGACAATTTGCAGAAATCGTTGCCTTACCGTAACCAAGGCTTATCCGGCCGTTTTACCTATGCATTCGACAATCGCTATATGGCTGAGTTTAACTTCGGGTACAACGGTTCGGAACGCTTTTACCGTTCGGAACGTTACGGCTTTTTCCCGGCTATCGGTGTCGGTTATGACCTTTCGAACGAGAAGTTCTGGAAACCATTGAAAAAGGTTCTTCCCAAGTTTAAGTTGAAATATACCTATGGTCTGGTCGGAAATGATGCGATTGGTGACGAAGACGACCGTTTCTTCTATCTTTCCGAGGTGGATGCGAACGATGCCGGCAAGAGCTATAATTTCGGTACGGACTTCAATTATACAAAGAACGGTGTGACCGTGAGGCGTTATGATAACCGTGATATCACTTGGGAGAAAGCCTACAAATCGAATTATGGCGTAGAATTTACATTGTTCGACGGATTGAATATCCAAGCCGACTATTTTACGGAACACCGTACTAATATCCTGATGGATAGGGAGTCTATCCCTTCTACAATGGGACTTTCGGCAAAGGTGCGTGCCAATGTGGGTGAAGCGAAAGCGCGTGGCTTGGACTTGTCGCTCGATTATAACAAGGCATACCGGAATGGCATGTGGTTGCAGGTGCACGGAAACTTCACCTATGCCCATAGCGAATTCTTGAAGTATGAAGAACCGGAATACAATGAGAAGTACAAACTTCACGTCGGACAATCGTTGAATCAGGAATTCGGTTATATTGCCGAGCGTCTGTTCATTGACGATGCCGACGTAGCCAACTCTCCGAAGCAGACCTTTGGCGAATATGGTGCGGGTGATATCAAATACCGGGATGTAAACGGTGACGGACAGATTACCGAACTGGACCAAGTGCCTATCGGTTTCCCTACCGTTCCGGAAATCATCTATGGTTTCGGTTTCTCTTTCGGTAGCGCCCGTTTTGACGTTTCCGCTTTCTTCCAGGGGTCTGCCCGTTCCTCTTTCTGGATCGATGCAAAGAATACTTCTCCGTTTGTACACGTATACGAGGATACCAATTGGGATAACGCTTATATGTGGAAGGATATTCCTTTGCTGAAAGCTTACGCAGACAACCATTGGACAGAGACCAACCGGGACATTTACGCTTTGTGGCCGCGCCTGAGTACGACCCGTATGGAGAACAATATCCAGAAAAGTACCTGGTTTATGCGTAACGGTGCTTTCCTACGTATGAAGACGCTGGAAGTGGGATATACTTTCCCGGAGACATTGACGAAAAAGGCTTATATAAATTCGGCCCGTATCTATTGTAGCGGTAACAACCTGTTTGTTTTGAGCGGATTCAGCATGTGGGATATCGAAATGGGAGGCAATGGCCTGGGATATCCTATTCAACGGGTGATTAATATAGGTGTTCAATTAACTTTTTAAATGAAGGAGACGAAAGCAATGAAATATAATCTTAAAAATAAATTGAGAAATCTGGCATGTGTCTCGTTATTGACCGGCGGTATGTGGGGATTGAGTGCATGTGGTGACTATCTGGATGTCGTGCCCGATAATGTCGGTACGATCGAACATTCTTTCAGCAACCGTAATGAAGCCGAGAAGTATCTGTTTACCTGTTATTCATACATCCCTGAGTATCATAGCGAGCGTGCCAATGTAGGGTTGATGGGAGGTGACGAGCTGGCTACTTTTTATCCCATCCAGAGTGGGGATGATTATGCAACTTGGCGTATCGGTTTGGGGTATCAGAATGTGAACGAGCCTTATATGAATTATTGGGACGGCGGTAATGGGGCAGCCCACAGCTTGTACGAAGGGCTTCGTGATTGCAATACCTTTCTTACTTATGTTTCTGATCTGAACTATGTAGGTGATCTTGCACCTTCCATGCGAAAGAGATGGCTGGCGGAGGCAAAATTCCTGAAGGCTTATTATCACTATCTGCTGTTGCGTATGTATGGCCCGATTGTGATTGTTAATGAGAACCTGCCTATCTCTTCCACACCCGAAGAGGTGCGCTTGAAGCGTGCTCCGGTCGATAAGGTGGTGGCTTTTATTTCCGACCTGCTTGATGACGCAAAAACAGATTTGCCTGTGAAAATAGACGATCAGGCAACCGAACTGGGGCGTATCACCCGTCCGGCCGCTTTGATGCTGAAAGCTAAGTTGCTGGTGATGGCAGCCAGCCCGTTGTTCAACGGAAATCCGGATTATGCCGATTTTACGAATAAAGACGGGGAGCATCTGTTTAGCCGGGAATACAGCGTGCAGAAATGGATCGATGCCCAAGAGGCCTGTGAAAAGGCAATCGAGATGTGCGAACAGGGTGAGGGTGGTGTCAGCCCGGAGATCGTGTTGCACGAAACCCATACGAATATGCTGTTCAGTGACCGGTTGAAACGGGAGTTGAGCTTGCGTGAATGCGTGACGGAGAAATGGAACGATGAACTGATCTGGGGATTGTCCGGTCGTCCGGTAAGCGGCTTGCAGCAGTCTTGTATGTCGCGTGTCGGTAAATATCCGTCGAATATGCACGGTGCTTCCGAGAAGATTAACCCGACCATGTATGTTACGGAATTGTATTATACTAAAAATGGTATTCCTCTCGACGAGGATAAGGAGTGGGAATATGCCAACCGTCTGAAAGTGAAGAAAAATACCAGTAACACGGCGAATGAATTTTATTTGATACCGGATTACGAAACGGTAACTGCCAATTTCGACCGTGAACCTCGTTATTATGCCAATATCGGTTTTGACGGTGGTTTGTGGTATCAGAGTAACTGTGTTTCCGGAAACTCATCCGATATTTGGCAGTTGAAAGGACGTGCCGGTCAGGCACAAGGTATCTTAGGAGCTTACGGATATTCTAAAACAGGTTATTGGGCAAAGAAACTGGTCAATCTGGGCTTCGTAAACACAGAGAGCGGCTGGAACTCGGAACAGTATCCGTGGCCGGAATTTCGTTTGGCCGATCTGTATTTGCTGTATGCAGAGGCTGTGAATGAGGCTTCCGATTCGGAAGCGGCCCGTACTTTGGCAATCAGCTATGTCGATAAAATCAGAGAACGTGCCGGTTTGTCGGGTGTAAAAGAATCTTGGGAAGAGCATTCGCGTAAACCGAATAAGTTCAAAACGCAGTTGGGATTACGGGAAATTATCCAGCGTGAACGCACCATCGAGCTGATGTTTGAAGGGCAGCGTTTCTGGGACGTCCGTCGTTGGAAGATTGCCGATAAAGAATATAACAAGACGCTGATGGCATGGAATCCCCGTGGCAAAACAGTGGATACTTATTATCAGCTCACTACGATGTATACGCAGCAGTTTGTGGCGCCGCGCGATTACTTTTGGCCGATTAAAGAGAAATCGTTGGTAATCAATCCCAATCTGGTGCAGAATCCGGGATGGCAATAAATGGTTTTAGGATTAAAAACAGAAAGAAATATGAAATCAATAAAAATATATGCACTCGCTTTAGGGCTGTTGGCGGTCTTTGCCGGTTGTCAGAACGACGTTGTGAAGCCTTTGGAAAACGACAAGGAAGCACCGGCGCCGGTACGTGATGTTACTTATACAAAGATGTCCGGTTCGGTACTTCTTACCTATACCCTGCCTTCGGATCCGGACTTGCTTTATGTGGCGGCGAGTTATACGAACAAGGCAGGAAAGAAATACGAATTCAAGGCTTCCTACTTCACCAATACATTGCTTGTAGAGGGTTTTGGAGATACGGACACTTATTCGTTGGATGTATATGCCGTGGATCGCAGTGAAAATTATTCGGAACCGGTGAATATACAGGTCGCGGCAGATACGCCTCCGGTGCAGGCTGCTTACGAAACATTGGAGGTGCAACCGGACTTCGGCGGAATGACTTTTTCATTTGACAATGCTTCGAAAGCCGACCTCACAGTGTACGTCTCTACTCCGAATGCAGACAATGAAATGGTCAATGCGGAGACTTTCTATACAGGATTGGCGAAAGCGACTTTCTCTGTACGTGGTTTTCTGGATGTTCCCCGTGATTTTGAGATCTGTTTTGAAGATAAATGGGGAAACAGGTCTCCGGTGAAAAAGGAAAACCTGACTCCGATATACGAGGCCGAACTCGATAAGAAGAAGTTTAAAGAAGTTATTTTGCCGGGCGACTTCCCCTGTACTTTCTATGAAAGCAAGATGGAATATATCTGGGACGGACGGGCGGCAGCCGACGGTGACGGACAAACCGGTGCTCATACGGGTATCGAAGAACACAATGGTCCTACCTGGTTCACTTTCGATCTCGGTGTGCTGGCCAAGTTGAGTCGTTTCAATTTGAAATTCGTGCAAGACGATAAGCACTTCTATAATGACGTTTCTCCGAAGATCTATGAAGTCTGGGGATGTGCGGAATTGGATAAATCCGGAAGTTGGGACAGTTGGACAAAACTGCTTCATATTGAGAATGAAAAGCCATCCGGCCTGCCGGGAAGCGAACTGACCGAAGACGACCGTCTGGCCGCCAAGGAAGGAGATAACGCGAATTTCCCGTTGGATGCACCGCGTGTACGCTATATCCGCATTAAGTGTATCGATAACTGGACCGGTAACTCGAATATGACGTTTACGGAAGTTACTTTCTGGGGAGATGATAAATCGGAAACGAATAATTGATAAATGCTTGAATTATGAAATTGATAGTTAAATATATATCGGCAATAGGAGTGTTGCTTTTGTTGCTTGGCAATTTTTCCTCTTGCACCAAGATGGATGATTATCTGAAGTATACAGATGGAAAGGAAATACTGTATATCGGCAAACCGGAGGCGATGCAGATGCGTTCGGGCAGGGAACGTGTACAGTTCTACGGTATTCTGATCGATCCGAAGATTACCCGGCTGCGTATCACTTACAACATGGGAAAGGATGTGATTGACCTGCCCGTTCAGCGTCAGGAGGGAGCGGAAGTGTTTACATACGATATTCCGTTGAAAGAGGGTATTTATAACTTTGTAGTACAGACTTTTGATGATGAAGGACATGCTTCCGTACCGGAATCGCTGATCGGTTCTTCTTACGGCTCGATCTATGAGAGTACATTGTACAACCGGGGCATTTCGTCTGTGAAATGTGAGAACAACTCTACCACGATTAGCTGGTCTACTGCCGATAGCCATTCTCCGTACGTCCGTATCTGGTATACGGATGTCAATGGGCAGGAGCGTATGGTCCAGGTAGAACAGAGCGAACAGGAAACCATTTTAGAGGAGTACAAATCGATGAGTGGTTTCAGAATGAAAACTTACTATCTGCCGGATACGGCTGCTGTGGATATTTTTGACATTGAGGCGAATGTGGAGGCGGATGAAACATTGACGGGGACTGTGATGAAGAATGCTACCGAACCGTTTGCGCGTCAGGATGAGGGGACAGAAAAGAGCGGTGTATTGAAAGATTGGGAATATACTCCTAATCTGCTTACTCAAAACGGCGGTCGTACGGGAACTTTCTATGAGGCTTCTGCCGGTAAGACATTTATCAATATGTCTACTCTCAATTATGACAGTGCCATTGAAAACGGTAAAATCTGGCAAAAGGTGACCTTGCCTGCAGGAACCTATGAATTCTCCTTTAATGTGAATACCTCTAAAGGGAATAATCTGACCCCGTATGGCGCTGTGGTGGCGGCGGATGCTTTTCCGGATGCCGATCAGGTAGCGGCTACCGCTTTAGCTTATATCAATTGGGGGCGTACTACCGGTACAAAGACTTTGAGTTTCACATTGGATGAGGAAACAACGCTTTTGTTGGGCTGGGTAGCCAGTATGGGAGAAAAGAGCGCGGACATCCGTATCAATGCCGTTGCTCTGAACAAGATTCATAAAATAAACACGATAGAGAAAGAAGTAGAATAACATTTTAGGATACAGGTATGAAAACAAGGAAACTTTTGATCGCCCTCGTATTAGGTATGGGAACTGCCACCGCTTGGGCCGGAGAAACGGAGGAGAAACCTTTGTATAAAGATTCTCTGGCGCCTATCGAGAGCCGGGTAGAGGATTTGCTGAGGCGTATGACGCTTCATGAAAAAACGTTGCAATTGCAGAATAAGCCTGTCGGGAGAATAGATGAGATAGAATCCATCTTTCAAGGGCAGAGCTATGGTTGCACACACGAAATGGGAAAGACTGCCGAAGAGTGTGCGGGCATCTATAATGAATTGCAAAAGTATATGCTTACCAAGACCCGTCTGGGAATTCCTATCCTGACAGCCGTGGAGGGAATTCAAGGAATCCTTCAGAATAATTCGACTCTTTTCCCACATTCCATTGCGCAGGGGAGTACTTTCAATCCGGAACTGATTGAGCGTATGACGGATGCTGCCGGCAAGGAGGCTGCGGCAATGGGAATCCACCAAGTACTTTCACCGGTATTCGACATTGCCCGTGAATTACGTTGGGGAAGAGTAGAGGAGACCTATGGAGAAGATCCTTTCCTTATCTCGGAAATGGGAATTGGCTTTGTGAAAGGATACCAGAAACATCAGATAACCTGTACGCCCAAACATTTCGTGGCTCACGGAACACCGGCCGGTGGTCTGAATTGCGCTTTTGTCAGTGGCGGTGAACGGGAATTCCGGAGTATCTATCTTTATCCTTTTGCCCGTGTGATTAAGGAGACGAATCCGTTGTGCATCATGAGTTGTTACAGTGCATATGATGGCATACCCGTGTCGGCTTCTCCTTACTATATGACGGATGTGCTGCGTGATGAATTGGGCTTTAAAGGGTATGTTTATTCCGACTGGGGATCTGTGGACCGGGTGATGACTTTTCATTATGCCGTCCCCACCCGTGAAGAGGCCGCAAAGGTTTCGTTGATTGCCGGTGTGGATCTGGACGTGGATTCGGATTATGAAACGTTGGAGCAGCAGGTGAAAGAGGGCAAAATCGATGAGGCTTATATCGATAAGGCAGTTCGTCGCGTTTTGTACGTGAAGTTTGCTTTGGGCTTGTTCGACCGCCCTTATTACGGTGACCCGAAACTGGTGAAAAAGGTGGTTCGCTCGGACAAACACATTGCATTGGCAAAAGAGGTAGCCGACGAAAGCACTATTCTGTTGGAAAATAAGAATAATATCCTTCCGCTCGATTTGTCTAAATATAAATCTATTGCCGTAGTAGGCCCGAATAGCAATCAGACTGTTTTCGGCGATTATTCCTGGACAACACCGGATACCAAAGAGGGGGTGACGTTGTATCAGGGATTACAGCAAGTGCTGGGTAAAAAGAAAACCATTTTGCAGGCGGATGGCTGTAACTGGTGGAACCGGGCGGATAGTAAAGACATAGAGCAGGCTGTGAAAGCCGTAGAGCAGAGTGATCTGGCTATTGTGGCGGTAGGTACGCGCAGTACGTTTCTGGGTCGTGGCCCTCGTTACTCGACAGCCGGTGAAGGCTTCGACCTTTCTTCTCTGGAGCTTCCCGGAAACCAATCGGAACTGTTGAAAGCCGTTAAGGCCACGGGCAAACCGATGATTGTCGTTTTGATATCCGGTAAGCCGTTGGTAATGAGCTGGGCGAAAGAAAATGCGGATGCAGTGCTGGTGCAATGGTATGCAGGAGAGCAGCAGGGACGTTCGCTTGCCGATATTCTGGTGGGGAATGTCAATCCTTCGGGACGCGTGAATGTGTCGTTTCCGAGGAGTACGGGTAACACGCCTTGTTTCTATAATTATTATCCTACGGACCGTGTGCAGCGCTTTGACCGTCCGGGTACCTATGAAGAACCTGCCGGGCATTATATTTTTGAACATCCGTATGCACTTTGGGAGTTTGGTTATGGATTGAGTTATACGACCTTCAATTATTCCGGATGTACATTGAATGACTCCATTTACTCCGATCAGGGTACGATTGTGGCCACAGTAGAGGTGGAAAATACCGGAAAGCGGGATGGCAAAGAGGTGGTTCAGCTTTATGTCCGCGATAAGATCAGTTCGGTATCTACTCCTATCAAGCAATTAAAGGCTTTTAAGAAAGTATTTATTAAAGCCGGAGAGAAGAAAAAAGTGACTTTGGAAGTACCGATGTCCGAACTGGCCCTTTACGATGTCCGGATGAAACCTGTGGTGGAACCGGGTGAGTTTGAAATACAGATAGGAAGTTCTTCCGACCGTATTCATTTTAATAAAACGATTCTGGTAAAATAATCGGTCGGTAAGGTTGCTCAAAAGATAAAATCCGGTTCCGGATAACAGAATATCACTTGGGATTTACCCCCTTCACCGCCTTCACCCTTCACTCTGTATCGCCTTGTTCAAGGGGAATACGGGGTGAAGGGTTTTTGCAACCGTGCAAAAGCTGTCCGAACACGGTGCCCGTAGGAGCTAAGGACCGTTTGCAGGATTCGTAAGGACCTATCCCGGCGTGCCTTCACCCTGTATCTCCGATGAATAAACCGATTGAGAAAAAAGGTGAAGGGGGTGAAAGGGGTAAAAACATACTGAATACAGCTTATTTTGCAGAATAGATTCTGTTTATGAAAAAGATGTAGCGTCTTTCCGGAAAAGATGCTACATCTTTTGGGTGAACCTGCTACGTCTTTTGGCAAAACCTGCTGCGTCTTTTGTGAAAACCTGCTACGGCTTTTTGCTGCTAAAATTACCGTTATCTCCACAAGTTACCGGTGGTGTTTTGAGTTTCTGTTTCGTATTGACATATAGACTAATTGTTAATGGCAATCCTGACCTTTGAATTCAATAATTCCAGTTTGGAGATATATTAAAGTCCAAAAAAGGGGATCGTAGAAAGCAGGAATAGGTTCTTTGTAAGAAAACCTTTTTTCAGTTTTAGTTTTTGATATAATATTAGGAGGTATTTCTCCATGTAACCAGTAATAAAAATCATTATACTTAAAAAAACTATAGATTTTTCTGCTGGTATATCCTCAAGACTTAAACAGATAGAATAGCTCGTACTGTCTATTGCCTCAAAAAGTATGAAAAAAATTTTCCACTTACTATCTTTCTTTACTCCACATCCTTTTTGAGAAAATAATACAGTGTTTAAATTACTAATAAAAGTACTGTCAATTTGCAATTCAGGTAATGTAAATGTATGAGTTTTTTGTGTCATATCGGGAGGGGTAAACTTTTCGTTTTTTTGTGCTTGAATTACGGTTACACCTCCAATGAGCAAAAATAAAAAAATCTTTTTTTTAACGTCCATATTGACTCCTTATTGAATTAGGTCCATATTTAATATATGATTTCTTGCCAGGTAGATAAATATTAAATACTGGCCTGCTTAATCCGCCTGCTTGACGATGATTAGTTATTGAACGAGAAAAAGAAACATCTCCCCATTCTCCAACTTCTGCTCCGGTAGTGGGATGGGCAAAAGAATCCATATTTGACCGTTAATTGTTATAACCTCATATACTCTAAAGGTATGCTTTTCTAAAATATTTAGAAGTGACTGGTTAATTTCCAAATGAGCTTTTGTTGCTCTTTTGTAAATGGCAACAACTTGCGGAACTTTCTTGATTTTTGAGCTTTTTTATATGCAGTCATTGTAGAAATATTAAACTCTAATTTTTCATTATGACTCTTATCATATAATGCAAAGTAGTAATAAATGGCGGAGTATTCAGAGGTTTGAATATTATATGTTACTTTATCATGTTTTGTCCATGCAAATAAAGAACTTAACCGCTTATCCGTCAAATCAAATTTATAGGTATTTAGGATTCCTTTGTCTTTTTCTCCTTGATATACTTCAAAAGAGGAATCGCCTTCTTTTATAATGAGAAAAAGAGACTGACCGATAAAATAACCACCATAAGCGTAACCGGTTAAAGTTTTTTCCAAATTATTATCGGTGATTATTTCTTTAATAATTCTCCTACCAGCTTTATATTCATCATAAATATTAATAGTCTGGGCATTAGCTATCCCAGACAACCAGACTGGAACTGCTAAATATATCAATAAAACATTTGAAAGGAACTTCATATCGTAATTTTATCTAAATCCTGGTAGAATAGATGGATTCGGAATTATAACTCTTGGTTCATGATTACTACCGTTATTAATATAGCCAATCCCCATAACACGTAAAATTAAGTTTTCAGTCCGAATTGCATCAATGTGTTGATTCGCTTGTCCCCGTCCTAGTGATAGTGAACGACCATGCCCAATTACTTCATGTCCAGTCGTTACAGCTCGCCCGTTAGGATGCTTACTACCAACAATGATTGAGTGCGTTCCATTAGATGTCTGTACTGTTAGGCCATCACCGCCAAAATTAGATATTAAAGCAACTGGAATTCCTCCGTTTGCTTCAATAATCGTAGGCATAGGAAGTCCGGCTTTTGCAAATTTTCCAGAAAAAGCACTCTCTCCTCTACTTGATATTATTCCACCTTCTGCTGTATACTCAGTGTTTAAATTAGTAATAAAAGTACTGTCAATTTGCAATTCAGGTAATGCGAATGTATGAGTTTTTTGTGTCATATTTGGAGGGGTAAACCTTTCGTTTTTTTGTGCTTGAATTACGGTTACACCTCCAATGAGCAAAAATAAAAAAATCTTTTTTTTAACGTCCATATTGACTCCTTGTTGGTTTACAATAAGTATCATACATGTCTCTAAAAAAGAATCTATCACTAATATAATGATAAATCCAAAAAGAACAGGTGTCGTTATAGTAGTTTATGACAACATTATTGGTTTCTATATAATAAGAAATTTGCTTCTTTTGGTTTGTGTTGATGAATAATGAATTCTTATATCTTTCTACAAGAAACAAATGTCCGGCATATTCAAAGCACTTCTCATCCAATTCTAATCTGGTTAATATTGAACCTATCGCGCGATTTACACTTCATCAATAGAATCGTTAAGGTTACGGGAATAAATGTTAAAAATTAAGTTGGGAGTATAGTAAACACATTGTTGCTCATGTTTGATTATACAATCAAGAATAGGTAGTAATTTTTTATTTTTTTTACTTCCAAAACCTCCAAGTAGGCTGTATGACTGACTGCCTCTAATCTTAATGATAAACAAAGGCTGACTACAGTTAATAGTAGTGAGGAATAGCATATCTTCATATCCATTTTTTTATAGATTGATTACCTGTGGAATTTAATTTACCTTTCAAGTTTTTTTTAATCACAAAACAGTATTTACTACGATAAATTCTATTTGAAATAATCAATATAAATAACTATCCATCTGTTTTGGCGTTTTTCTAATCCGTAAGTTATCTTTTTTATAGAACTGTTTGTATTCCTTGCTTTGAAACAAACGACCGCATTATTTTCTGTTATAGTTTCTTCTATGTTATAGTCATAATATTTAAAATCGTTTGAGATTTTTTTGTCTTTACCGAGATTGTATTGAAGTTTTATTGTTCTTTTCCAATCCGATTCAGGATTTTCTAACCCTAATTTTGAATATACCTGTATTACATCTATGTATTGTATTGCTTCTTCAAAAGCCAAACTTTGTTCTGCAGATACTAATTTCACCACCGTTACAAATGGGGTTTCTAAAATTGTGGATTTATTTTCGGTACAAGAAAGCATTATCAACGCAGATATAATTATATAAGATTTTAAATGTCTATTTTCCATAATATTGCAAATAAGGTTTAGCAACAACAGATTTTGGCCCCTTTATATTTATAGCACCTGGTAATGCCATTGTAGCATTGTATAAATTGTTTGGTGCTACAACTCTTGTGTCGTTATATATAAACCTTAAAGCACCTGGGATTTTCACAAACTGGCTGGCATCTAATGTTGGAAATACCTGTTTTAAAGCATTTTCGGCAAATGTAGAACAATTAAAACTGCTAGCATTATATGCTTTTCCCGAATTTGATGTATTAGAAGCATAACCTTGAATTTTTGTATCTTGGTCGTAAGTTGTATTTATCTGCACAATTCCATCAGCAGCTCTGCCTTCAGCACTAACACTTCCACTTCTCAATCCTGTTGGATCTTTTGTTTGTAAATCAGATAAACTATTGATTGTCACCCCTTTCGAGTAATCAGATTTTACATTGTTTTGTAACTCAGTTTTTCCTACAGGACTATTGGGCCACAAATCGTAATATGTCATAGTCCCATCTTTGACCATTTCATAAGTGGGATTTCCTTTACTGTCTAATACGACATTTCCTTTCTTATCTCTGACTTCTTGTTGTTTATAGTTATCAATTGCAATTCCAGCATGTCCAGTTTCGTTATTTCCTGAAAACCAAATCAATAGATAGCTGTCTTTTCCATCTGGATCAATAACATTGACGGGATTATTAAAACAATAGGCATAGGGACTAATACTATAGTACTTTTCAGCATGTGGATCAATCGACATAAATTTTTTCTCATTTGGGTTGAGGATAATTGATTTAAGCACACTGTCGCTCTCATTTAATAAATTCAAAGACAAGGTGTTTTTATCAAACTCAATGCTATGTATTTCGCTATTTGAGTCCGAATTCACTACTTTGAATTTCGTTTCGGGCATTTCAATCATTGATTTTACACTCTGTTCCGGTGCAAAATTGTCATAAGGAGTCTGTGCCAAAGCACTCAACGCAAAAAACGTTATTATGCTCAAAAATAAAATTTGCCTTTTCATAATGTATACTGATTTATGTTACTTCTCTGTATTCAATTTTGTCTGTTTCACTTTTATATCATTGACCATCTTTTCATAATCTTCAGGTTTTATTGTAGAGTAGCCAATTTTCGAAAGATATTGGAAAGTGGAGTCCATTGCTTCAAATTCTCTCATAAGTTCCGGATAATTAATAATGTCTCTATATCCTTTCAGTCCCATATCGATTATTTTACTGTCTAATCGGAATTTTAAATCGTTTCCTTTGTTAGTTTGCAATTGGCTATTGGGATAGTACTGTAAACCAATGCTGTAACATTTCTTGATAAAATCATCTGAATATCTTCCTGTTTTATACTCATAATAGTTTAATAGGTCACATATGCAATATGCAACAGATTCAATATCTGACAATGATTTCATAAACAAACCGCTTTCTATAGCAATTTCGGAAACATTGAAAGTTTCCATAATAAAGCTTGATCGTGAAAAAGATCCGGTTGTCATTTCCAAATTCCACCAATTTCCTTTTTCATCCCTGTGTTTTACATAGCAGTGCATAGGAGCAATTGCTATAAATGCCTCTACATTCACTTCATTGGCCAAAATCTTATAAAGAAAAGGTAAAGACCTACAATTACCTCTTTTGGTTTTTAAAAGGCGTGAAACTAAAGAACTTTCCAGATCCGAATCACTCATGAAATTTTCAAAATCATATTGATACGGTTTGAAGTTATTTTCCGGGATACTATCAGACATATAAGTAAATACAGCCCAATTTCCAGCAGTTTTATATTGTCTTAAATTGCGGTTGTCTATCATTTTATTAAGTATGGGCTTTATTCTCAATATTTCATTATTATAATCCTCCCAACTCATTTTGCCTTCATAATAAGCATTCTCTACAAGAAAAACCGCCCTTTTAAAACTTAAAGGTTTTTCCCTTTTCAACATCTGGCTTATTTCATTTATAGCAATGTCGAAATGTTTCTGGATATTGGTAGGTACGGGATGAGATAAAGCCTTTTTGTTGGTATGAAAATCTGCCCATTTCTGACCTGAACCGAATGTTTGTGCATTTAATTGCAAAAACACAATAAAAGGCAATATATAAATTAATCTTTTCATATTCTACGAAGTCTATATGACCATAAATTCTTATTCAATTAACTTTATAAATTACATTGTTTTTTTTATATCATGGGCATTTCATAATGAATTTATGTTGTTAGCAAAATTAGAAAAAAATATGAAATAAAATAGTGATTACATCATATTTTTTAAAAACTTCTATTTCAGTTACTTATTTGCTGAGTAAATTCCACTATGTGAAAAGAGAAGAAATTGTGCGAGATGAATTTTATATTGAATTCTGATTAAAAAGGTTAGTGCCCCTGCACTGCCGGAGGGCAGATACAGGGGCACAGGATACTAATGAAGATTTTTTATAAGATAGTAACTTTCTCTTGACAGATTTTCTTATTGGGCGCTAACCTCTATGATACGGCTGCTTAAATCCTGTCCTGTGAACAGGCCGAGACCTACCGTCATCAGGTATTCTCCGGAATAAACCTGATCATTTCCTCCCAAGCTGGGCCATGCGCCCGGCATCAGGTTGATCTCTTTCACTTTATACATTCTGTTAGCTTCCAAGCCTTGCAGACGTACCGGAAACAGCCGTTCTCCGTAGCGCGGATGGATATCGAAAGCAAATACGACTGCTTTGCTTTTGTCCTTGCTGATGTACATGGAAGAGGTATGTTCGCGTTCGCCTTCATAAGGAGATACGAGACGATAAAGGTCACCCTCTAAAATAGCGGGTTTCAGGCGATTATATTCCTGTACGGCTTGGCGGCAATACGTTTGTTCGTCGTTTGTCAGATCATCCATTTTGATGTCGAACCCTAATTTGCACATCATGGCTACGTCGGTACGGAACTTGACACTGGTTTTCTTGTTCCATGTAGTCACGTGTGCACACAGGGTTTTGCTGGGGAACACCTGTGAGAATCCCCATTGGATGAACAGGCGTTCGATCGGATCGGTGTTGTCACTTGGCCAGAATTCTGTAAAGTACTTCAATGCCTCGAAGTCGGAACGTCCTCCGCCACCGGCGCAGAGCATCATCGGCAAGTTCGGATATTTGGCTTTGACGCGTTCAAGTACTTTATAGAGTCCGCGCACATAGTCTATATATAGATGTGTTTGTTTCCCTTTCAGGTAGGTTGAATAAATGTTGGTGATGGGGCTGTTGCAATCCCATTTAAAGAAAGCGATATCCGGATATTTTGTCATCAGTTGGTCTACTACGCCGAATACATGGTCTTGTACGGCCGGATTACTGAGGTCGAGTACCAATTGGTTGCGGAAATAATATTCTTCGCGATTGGGGAAACGGATCACCCAGTCTTTATGTTTTTCATAAAGTTCACTTTTAGGATTTACCATTTCCGGTTCGATCCAGATACCGAACTTGACTCCTTGTTTCTTTGCTTCGGCAGTCAACTTACCGATGCCGTTGGGCAGTTTGTCGGTGGTTTCCGTCCAGTCGCCCAAACCTTGATGATCACTGCTGCGCGGGTATTTATTGGCAAACCACCCGTCATCCAGCAAGAACATGTCTACACCTAAATGTTTGGCTTCGCCGATAAGAGCAACTAATTTATCTTCGTTGAAATCAAAATAAGTAGCTTCCCAGTTGTTGAGCAGCGTCATGCGTGTTTCGTCTCCGGCTTTCACCTGATAGCGGCGCGCCCAGTCGTGGAAATTGCGGCTGGCCTGTCCTTTACCGTTCAAACTATAGGTAAAGTAGAAATCCGGTGTACGGAACACTTCATTCGCCGGCAGGCTGTATTCCGATGCATAAGGGTTGATACCGCTGATGACACGCAGATGATTCTGATGATCTACTTCGAAAGTAAAACGGAAGTTACCGGTCCATCCTAAAGTACCTACCAATACCTCACCGGCATTTTCTTCCGATGGATTATCCAGCGATACCTGGAAGAAAGGGGATACGAACATGTTGGCGCGTGCACCTAATTTGGTGTCGATTACTTTTTTACCGTAGGCCAGTTCGCGTTCGGTGACATTGGCTTCGTGTGACCAGTCACCGCAAAATTCCGTCAGGAAGTATTTATTGCGGTTCAGATGCAACATGGATGAAGCATACTTCTGCAAGCTGACCGGTTTTTTTTCTTTGTGGCTGATTTCGCTGAATGTCTTGATGATGTTTTCGGCGGGATAGGCCACATAATGCAGTCTGACGGTGATCGGATACTGGTCGTCATTCAGAGTGATGACCGTTTCGGTAGCACCGTCTGCCAATTTTTGGCTGCTATGTGAGGTGTATTTCAGCAACGTCGAAGGATTGCCGTCATTGTGTACGATGTGCAGGGCCGGTTCATAATAATCTTCCAGACCGTGTGTCAGATAACCCTCTGTCCCTTGGGGCAGATGACGGATATCGGCTTCGTTGTGAAGTCGTTTCCCCAGATAGGATTGATAGAGCCGTCCGTTATCTCCCACGCGGAAAATAAGGCTGGTAGTTGCCGTCTCGATTTTTATTACTGGGTTATCTGCGGCATGGATGATGCCGGAGAGGCAGAGAAGTCCTGCCAGTAAAATCGCTTTTAATTTCATGGTATAAATACTATTTAGTTTGTAAATGAGTTCTGCTGTTTTATTCATATTGCAAAGTAATCGGGTTTTTCTGCACAGGGAAATAGAGAAAAATACTTTCGATATGGATTATTTTGCTTTATTCATGTTATTCCGGAAAAACAGACTGGCACACAGCATGCCCCGGATAAGGCAAAGTTAGCTGTTTTGGAAGTTTTATACTGTTGCAAATTGGGCAATAAATGAGACTTTTGTAGCAATAATGCTACGTGGAAAGCATGTGGAGAGGGATTTTCGACATGTGAGCTATATTTTGCGTCATTTGTTAGATGAATGATCCGGCATAAAAAAAGCACAGAGGTCACAGAGTTACAACCAAAAGATGGTAAACTCTGTGACCTCTGCACATTTCTGACGGGCGGACCGGATCTTATTCTTTACTCTCTTTGGCTTTGAAGGCCAATGCATAGAGTCGCATTTGTTTTACCATCGAAAGCAATCCGTTGCTCCGGGTAGGAGACAGGTGTTCTTTCAATCCTATTTTGTCTATAAAGTAAAGGTCGGCGTTCAGAATCTCGTCCGGAGTATGCCCCGAAACGACTTTAATCAGTAGGGCTATGATACCTTTTACGATCAGCGCATCGCTTTCGGCTTTGAATATAACTTTTCCGTCCACCTCATCCGCCTGTAACCACACGCGGCTTTGGCAACCTTCAATGAGGTTTTGCTCCGTTTTATATTTCTCATCGAGCAGTTCTTGCTCGTTTCCTAAGTCGATAAGTAATTGATAGCGGTCCATCCAGTCGTCGAAATCACTGAATTCGGCAATTACTTCGTCTTGTAATTCATTAATTGACATAGTTATAATATTTTGGTGGTCTTCCTCTCTTATTTCTCGTTGTAAATGACTCCCATCACCGTTTGTCCCACAGCCTTGAGGGTATTCCGGTCAATGTTGTCCATATCATCTTTGATTGTGTGCCATGTAGGATCGAACGAATATTCTCCTTCCGGGTCGCAAGGAATGATGTCGATCGTTTTGATTCCGGCAAATTCGTTGATGAACAGGTGGTCGTCTGTGGCACGCCCCATTACTTCATCGATGAAATATTTTCCGTATCCCAGTTCGTTGGCCTTTTTCCAGACTTTCCGGTTGATGTCTTTGGCATATTTTTCGGAATAACCTTCGCGATAGAAGGTAGGTTGCTGGCCGCCTACCATGTCGAGCAATATGCCGAAACGGGCGTTATACCCCGGCACATGCGGATTGCGTGCCCAATATTGTGATCCCAGACACCAGGAATCTTCCTGATGCTTGCCGCTGGCCTGGTGCATGCCGTAGTCTTCGGCATCGAGGAAGATGATATCGATACCGAGTGCGGGTTGTTGCTGTTGAATCTGACGGGCTATCTCAAGAAGTACCCCCACACCGCTTGCACCGTCATTGGCTCCTAAGATCGGCGTATAGTGGTTCTTTTTATCCGGGTCATTGTCTGCCCAGGGACGGGTATCCCAGTGTGCAAAGAGGGCGATGCGCTTTTTATTTTCCGGTTTATAAGAACCGATAATGTTGCGTGCTTTCAGCAGGGTACCGTCATAGGCGATAAGATCGGCATACTGGTTGGTAACCGTAGCACCGAACTTCTCCAGTTGTCCGGCAAGATAGTTGCCGCAGGCCACATGCCCTTTGCTGTTGGGCACACGCGGTCCGAAATCGACCTGTTCTTTTACATATTGATAGGCACTGTCGGCATCGAACTGAGGTGCCTGTATGGTGGCTACGGTCTCTTTCGTCATTTCGCTTGCTTTATTCTTGTTGCCGCACGAAGAAAGTGACAGTGTGAAAAGTAATAATAACCCCACTAATGACATGATATAATTCTTTTTCATTTTAAATAACTGTTGTATTATATCGGCAAAAGTAATGATTTTCACTGTAGTTTGCTTCTGCGGACATGGTTTATTAACAAATGAACTTTAATTCTGTTGCTTTCTTGCCGACATTCAATTCTACTTCCGCTCCGTTGATCAGAGGAAGATTGCGGGTGACGTGCCCTACCGGGAAGTCAAAACAGACCGGATAATCGTACTCTTTTACCAGATCGGCCAGTGCGGCGTATAGCTCTTTCCCTAATGAACGGTCTTCTTCATATTCCGTGAATTGGCCGATGATGAGTCCGGAGAGCTTTTCAAGTACCCCTCCTAACTTCAAATTATACATCATACGCTCGATGGCATGCGGACGTTCGCTGACATCTTCAATAAACAATATCGTCCCTTCTGCCGGAATATCATAAGGAGTTCCCCGCAAACCGTATGCTACCGCCATATTGCCACCATGCAAAACGCCTTGCGCAGTCCCCTGCTTATTCAGTTTGTGCTTCTCGCACGTATAAGAAGGGATATTTCCAAATAAGATATCCTTCAGATAGTTCGTACAAAGATCATCTTCCGGTTCTACCGTAAGATGACGGGCCATCAACGAATGTAGGGAAGCATATCCATTTTTCTGAAACAGATTGTGCAACGCCGTTATATCGCTAAAACCCAGTAACCATTTCGGATGTTCATGAAAAGCCGTAAAATCAATTTTATCAATCAAATGTACCGCCCCGTACCCTCCGCGACTACACAGAATAGCTTTCACCTTAGGGTCGTCCATCGCGTCCTGCAAATCTTTCAGCCGTTGCCTGATTGTTCCGGCATATCTCCCGGATGAACTTCCGGCATATTTTCCCATAGCCACTTTCAAGCCCCATGATTCAATCCGTTTCTTGGCTCCTTTCAGGAATTGTTGGTCTATCTTACTCGAAGGTGATACGATAACTACTTTATCACCTTTCTGCA
>ERZ860388.648-NODE-648-length-26614-cov-2.694266_pt1 | contig 26614 bp, 21 predicted proteins | sample MGYA00509978_ERZ860388 | MGnify/ENA primary metagenome ERZ860388 (study PRJEB30046, sample SAMN00715225) | human gut metagenome | study: EMG produced TPA metagenomics assembly of the A metagenome-wide association study of gut microbiota in type 2...
TGTTGCCGAACTTTTCAGCGCACAGTTTGAGACACACATTTTGTACAAGGCTTTGTGAAAGAGAAACCAACCTGAAGGTTATCCAGTCGATCATGGGGCATAAGGATATTCAGACCACTGTGGATATCTATGCAGAAGCGACAGAGAAAAAAAACAGGAAACATTTGAACATTTGGCTGCAACAATGGATGTATTTTAAGAAGGGCTTATGAACCCTTTCATCTGACAACAGAAATAACCAAATGACATCAAATTGACAACAGATATGATTTGACAATGATTCATCATGAATGGTGATGAAGAGAAGACAATTTAATAGAAATAGCACAGCGAAGCATCACGAAGGGTAATGAAGAAAAATTAAAAAAATTCCCGACGATGAAGAGTTTGGAGAAATAAAATGCCGAAAACAGGGCGTTTTCAAGCAATTTAAGAGGCTTAAATTTGTATTTTACGACAGAGTTACGACAAATGATGAGCCATGATATAGTAAAAAATATTTCTAAACTTAAAAAACAGGTTGCTAAATTCAGAGAAACTGTATATACTAAGGATAGAAGTAAATGTTTGCCGCTTGCTGATGGTGCGGGGTATAAATAATTCAGTTCGTAAATGAAGCCACTTGCTATACAGGTGGGATAAAAATAGTATAGTTTGTAAATGTTCCCCATCAGTGAATGCTGATGGGGAATTTTATCACATAGGAGAGGTTATTTATGGAGATACAACAGGGATATTCGTATCATATCAAGGATGAATTTTTTGACTTGGTTCAGGATAAATATTTGATGAGTAATAAGGAACAGGGGAACTATCGTCCTCATTACTATGCAATTCAGGATAGAAAAAATCCAAAATTGTATTGGATGATACCAATTAGCTCACAAGCTGAGAAATACAAGGAAATCGTTGAAAAGAAAAAGAAACGATATGGTAAATGCAATACGATAGTGATTGGATTATTTGCAGGGAAAGAAAATGCTTTTTTGATACAGAATACATTTCCTGTTATTGAAAAATATTTTGACCATGTTCATACGATTCAGGAACAGCCTGTAACGATACATAAAAAGTTGGATAAGGTACTTGTTGAAAATCTGAATGAAGTACTGGCTATGTATAATCGTGGAATAAAATTGACTTTTACGGGTATTAAAGCGATTAGGAATATTATGGAAGAAGAACTTGGAAAATAGAGAGGACACCATTGCTTATGCAAATGTAAGTAATGGTGTCCTTTTGTATGAGCAATGTTTATAAACCCACTGTAATTCCAACAAGAAAGGATTCTTCACCGGGAACGAGATCGAGATCACCGCCATGGCTTTCAATGATTTTTCGGACAGAGGAAAGCCCGATTCCATGATCAGCAGATGTACCCTTTCGGGAGAGGAATGTTTTTCCCTCTTGCAAGGCCAGACCGTCGTAAGTGTTTTCAATCTTCAAAAAGTACATATTGCCTCTGGTTTCGCCTGCAATGAAAACGCGGCGCACCCCTTGCTTTTGGCGGCTGCACGCCTCAACGGCATTGTCCAAAAGATTGCCCAGCACCGTACACAGTTCCACATCGGTAAGCGGCATCTGATCGGGAAGATCGAGCCGCACCTGAAATTCTGTCCCCTGTGTCTGCGCCATGCCGTAGTAGTATTCAATCAGCGCATTTACGACGGGATTTTTGCAGAACTGGGCAGGGGAGTGACCCGATGATGCCGCAACCTGTTCCTCTACCTGTAACAGGAAGGAGCAGATCTCTGTCTGCCCACGTTCAGAGGCCATGCGGTCTATGGTGCGCAGATGGTGTTTGATGTCGTGGATCAGCCTTCTGTTTTCTGCCGCTGCTTCAGAAACCTGACGGCTGTATTCGGTCTGCATAGAAAGCTGACGGATGACCTGCTTGCGTTCTTCCTGGAAAATCAGGCTGTTTCCATATCCTTCTATCACATCGCGCCAGAGGGAATAACCGATGGCTGCTGCTATGAAAAAGCTGCCCCATTCCAAAAACCAACCGCCGATAACCGGCTCATAAACCGGCAGAAGGCGATCCCATATAAAGGCGCAGGTTGCGGCTGCCGCAGCATAGAAGATCGGCCTGCTCCGTTTTTCTCCTCTGTGAATGGCAAGCACAGCGATGATAAGCAGATAGAGCGCAGATGCCGCCTTATAACAAAAGACCGATGCAGAGAAGAAACGAATCGCTCCAAGGGAGAGATGGGAAGCCATCATGCCATACACAAACGCATATACCAGGAAGACAGCGCCCACTCCATTACTGATGGCCGCAGGCAGGAAGCCCGGCCTGCATATCCGGTTTTGCAGAACTACGATCAGCCAGGTAACCAGATAGATACAGAACAGTTCAATCGTGTACCAGGGGAATACGGAAACCGCAGCCAGCATATGAAGCACAGGATAGGATGACAGGCCGCACATGGCAAGGCAGATCAGTCCGAACAGGAATGTATTTTTCTGTTTCATCCGGCGGCTGAAATAAAAGGACAGCAGCGCACAGACAAAGGTAACTGTACAGCTGAACAGGCAGAATGCAAACCGGATTCCTCTGGTTGTATTGACCGCCAGCATCGTTCCGAAAGCAGGCGGATAGACAATCCCTCCGTAAAAGTGGTCATAGTTGCTGACCGCTATGGTGAGTGTGACCGGTTTTCCGCCATGAAAAGTGACCATGCGGTTTTGAACCAATGGTGTCCCCTGTGCCGGTTCCCCCATTTGCAGGATCAGGTCATGATCCAGATAAAGGTTGTAAGCAGAAAACACTTCCGGGATTTCCAGCGCATATGTTTCCTTCCGTTCCGGCAGAAAGAATGTCATCTGATAAGTCCCGCAGCCATAGGGAGAAGGGTTTGCAGGGCTGGAGAAATTGGTCTGCTCTCCGATGGAAAGGTAGCGCATATAATGGCTTTCATCCCGTATTTCTTCCGGGGTCAAAAGCGCGTCAGGATAAAATGCCCAGCCGGATACCAGAAAGCGCACCGGTGACTTTTGAAGTTCTTCCTCAGAAAGCGCCAGAATCCCATTTGCCGCCTGGATTGTGTTCTGGCTATATTTATTATTGAACTGATACAGGCCAAGAAAAAACAGGGATGAGCACAGGCAGACCATACATAAGGCAGCATATTTTTTTACCGCAGAAGATACCATCTTATTTTCGCCTCCTCCTTAGGAAAAACACACCGGCAGACAGAAGAAGCAGACAGGCCGGAATCAAAAGGAGTATGGGCGACCGGCTATGCTCTGTGTCGGCGGCCTGTGCCAGGGAAACGGCATCTTCCTTTCCCACAATGGTGTATGCCCCTGTATGGCTGATCTGAAAGGAGACGGCTTTTGCCGCATCGTCATAACCGGTCATGGGAATTTCCACGCCGCTTTCATCACAGAGGAACCATGTGCCGGCTGCCGGGTCATTTGGACAGGGCAGCATGACAGAAACATCCGGCAGGGAGTTGAGCACAGTTCCATTGATGGAAAACGAAAAAGAAAAACCGCCGTCCGTATCCTTTTGGATGATGACTTCAATCTGATCTTCGTTTTGGATGCCCTCCGGCAAGGCGTCTTTTGGTATGCTGATGGTGATTCCCTGTTTGGAAAAGACGGCTCTTTGCTCCCCTGTTTGCAGCATCATCAAAAAGCGCGTGCCGGAAATCCGGTCGGTGGTTTCATCGAAGAACTCTGAAAAATCAGGGCTTTTGGAATCCGCATCTTCCTCTGTATCACCGTTTGCCTGTTCCGATGGGAAATCGTCTTTATCTATATCTATGGAATCATCCTTTCCCTCCAAGGATGGCTCGGAAGACTTGTGGGATGGTTCATGATCCGCAGGATCATTTTCTTCACTGACAGGTGGTGTTTTTTCAGAATCGTTGGAATCCACTCTGCCGCCATTTGTTGCAGGCGGTTTTGGAGGCTTTGTGGAGGGCCTGTCTGCGAAACCGTCATCCTGATCGTCGGTATCTTCAGGAGGCGGTTGAATGATGGTATCGGGTGGATTCCCGCCTGCATCCCCTCCATCCCGGTCGCCTTCATGATACCCCTCAAGGACAATTTCATCTGCGTAGGTAAAGGACAGGATGCCGGTCTGTCCGCCGTCATAATCCACCTGAAGGCGGTAACTGCTGCCCGGTGCCAGCAGACGGGTAGCAATCGAGAGCATTTCCTGACCCACATAAACGCCACTTTCCAGACGGTTCCATGAACCGTTGTTTTCGGACAGCCATACGCTGATCTCATCCAGTTCCCCCGGCGGTGTGACCCAGGGAAAATGAAGGTTTCCTCTGGCGGACAGAAAGCAGTTAATGTCCGGTCTGCCTGGAGCCTGTACAGAAACAGGAATTGAGATTTCAGGGAAAGCAATTCCCTTTGCAAACGCAGTATTTGCTGGTGCGGTCAGCTTTCCAATGGCATGGTACAGTCCCACAGTATTCAGATCAATACCAGAAAAATCCCATTCCACCACAGCGGTGTAGCTGGTTCCATTTTCCGCATAGCATTCCAGATAGTAAGGGGAAAAGGCAAACAAATTTTCCAGCGTTTCGGTTTCGCTGTCCTGTTGAACCGCAAACGCGTCCGTATAAGGATACCATTGCTCTATGGAGGTAATGACAGCAGGCGGCATTTCTTTCACCCGGACGGAAATCTGAAGCTCCTGCAAGACAGCTTCACCAAAGGCATACCCCTCCGGCAGTTTAATCCGACCTGCTGCGGTATATTCGCCTGGAGTGGTCTGGTCAATGGCCGAAAAATCCCATGCGACAGAAAATGTTTCCTGCCGGATTTCTTCACCTGCTGTTACCGTGGCGCAGACGGTTTGATACCGAAGGGCCAGCTGATAAATGTCCTCCAGGTCATCATCAGACGGTGTGGTTCTAAGGGGCAGGGTGAAATCTGGCAGGGAGAGCAGTTCGTCTTCCTTTTGTATTTCTGTGACAAGGACGAGGGATACTTCTTCCGATGCTTCCGGGGTTTTGCTCTCCAGTGTCCCTGGAGTCTCGCTTTCTAAATCCTGCAAAATCTCCCTTCTTTCATCGGCATTGGATGGGGTTGCAGTTTCGGCGGCAAATGCGGGGATACTGCAGGTGAAGCAGAGGAGACAGGCCAGACAGCCCTCCAGAATACGCCTGTGCATTTGCTTCATTCTCATACGATACCCCCCATTCCAGAGAAAACATATTGACGGTAGGTTTCCCGCAGCTGTTTTCCATTGCGGAGGGCAATCGGAAGTTCCTCCCCGTTTATCAAACGGAAGGTCTGACTGTCAACCTGGCTGATGTAATCCATGTTGATTAAAATGCCCCGGTAGCAGGGCAAAAAACGCTTGTCCTTCTGCAATGCGGCAGTAACCTCCTGAAAGCCTCCGCTTACCGGTATCACGCGTTCTGCCGTATGAATCCGTGTCATACGGTTTTGATAATCTATGTATAGAATCTTCTCTGTGGGAAGTTCCAGCTTTTGACGGTCAGCCATAACCGAAAGTGTCATCACTTCATAGGGCGGTTTTAGCTGGCACAGCTCCATCGCTTCTTCAAAATCTGCCTGATGGAGCGAAAGCGGCTTCAGCAGATAATAGCTGGCGGACAGGCTGTACCCCATCCGGGCATAATCTTCTGTAATGGTCAGAAAAACAATCTTACAAAGCCTGTTTTTCTGGCGCAGCCTTCTGGCGGCCTCTATTCCATCCATGTTCTCCATATAGATGTCCATAAAGACAAGCTGAAAATTGACCTGGGCGGCAGCTTTCAGAAAATTCTCTCCGTCCTCAAATTCTGTCAACGTATAGTCCAGCTGATGCTTTTTCATATAATTTTCCAGGCAGACAGACAGTTCTTCTCTGTCCTCTGCTCTGTCATCCACAATCGCAATCTGCATCGTGCCATCTCCTTTGCACAATAATTCAATATTAGTATAACATAAAACCGCAGGAAAAACTTGCGTCTTAAACAGGAAACCTGCGTCTTAAACAAAGTCGGTTGCATTTCTCTTGACAAGATGCTACTCTAATTATACTACCAGACTTTCCGATGAGAAGGTCTGGTTTTTTTATGTGACAGGAAATTCTGAAGAATTCCCTGTCACATAAAAAAGGCACTAACGTGCCAAAGATGCGCACTTGCGCGAAGATGTAGATTGTCGCAAGCGACCGCGCAAGGCGCAAGAATGTGCCAAGGCACATTCTTTCTTGTTTTTCTTTTCAGGAAAGGAGGCTCAGCATGAAAATCGCACTTTGTACGGAATTAAGGAATGCAGAATGGTTTGAGAGCAGGCTGCGCTCCCTTTTTGCTGGGGACGGACAGCTTGTCATCGACGAGCTATGGAATGAGAAGCAGCTATCTCAGGCATTGCGGCGGAGCCGATATCATGCGGTTGTCATCGCCATGACCGGGGCAAGGGGATTGGAGGCTGCCATTCAGGCAAAGCAGCTGGCACCGGAAACACCGCTTGTCTGGTGGAGCGATGATAAAAACTTCGCCCTGATCGCGTATCAGCTTCGTATCCCGGCATTCCTCTCCATAGATTGTAGTGATCAGGAGCTATATGAGGCGATGGAGCCCATCAGGAAACGGAGGTATGGAAATGCGAATTGCGCTATGCAGCTATAGTCAGAAGGAGAAAGAAACGGCGTTACTGATGAAGCTTGGCAAAGTAGACCGCTTTGACAATGGCGTATTCTGCGTCTATGCCATGCAGCGGGATGGGCCTTATGATGCTGTGGTGGTCATGGAGGACGGAGCCAGGGGAATGAATTTCTGCATGAGCATACGAGGGTACAGCAAGGATGTCCCGCTCCTGTGGATCAGCGACCAGGCAGAATTTGAACCCCAAAGCCGCAGGATGCAGGTAGACGACTTTTGGGTGAAGCCCGTTACAGAGCATCAGCTGGGGGAAGCAGTCTCCCGGCTTTTTCAGGGAAAAAGGGGAAGTAATGAATCAGGTGAGGAGGAAACGTATGAATAAAAAATATTACCGGAGAGAACAAAACCGTCACGCTATATAGAAAATAATGACAACAGGAGGAAATGGATATGAGGTATAAAAAGAAGAAATGGCAGATCGTATCTGCAGCATTGGCGGCAATGATGGCGATGCAGTTATGCATACCGTCTGCAACGTTTGCTGCAGTTTCTACAAAAAAGTTGAAATTGATCACGGGATTTACGGAATTGCCGGAGGAGGTCGCGCATATTCAGATCCCTGCGGATGCCGGAGAAAACTTTGAGGATTATCTGAATTTCCCGGAGACGATCGAGGCTTCGGTGGTGGAATATAAGAACGTGAATCATCAGAAAAATAATGCGGATCGCGATAAGGGCGCGGAAGATGAGAAAGCGGCAGCAGACGACCGTGATAAGAAAGAAGACTCGGAAATTGCTGCCGGCAGTAATGCAAAGAAAGAAAATCTGAATGAGGAGGAAACTCCGGAAACAGAAACTTCAGAAAACGTGCCGGATAGCAATAATGAGGAGGAAACTCCGGAAACAGAAAATTCAGAAAACGTGCCGGATAGCAATGATGAGGAGGAAACTCCGGAAACAGAAGATTCAGAAAATGTGCCGGATAGTAATGATGAGGAGGAAGCAGATAAACAGGAAGTTCAGGAGAAAGACCAGCAGAAAGACCAGCAGGGTACGTTTCTGATCGCGACCGACAGCAATGGCGGGGGTTTTCTTGAGGATTATGGGGTTGAAGATGAGGAAATCTCAGAAGATATCCCGGTGCTGACGGATATCAGCGTTACTTGGGAGCTGGATGAGAACCGGGAAGATGAAAGTGGTTTCTATTATTATCTTCCGGTTCTTCCGAGAGAGTATATTTTGGCAGCGGGCGTGGAGCTTCCGGAGATCGAGGTCAGCATGGACGGCGGAATCGCTTTGCTGGCATCAACAGATACTTATAATATTGCGGATGGCGGTATCAGCATCAACAGCAACACATTGGAACAGTATAAGGATGCGACTATCACGGGAAGCAGTACGACCAATGTTATTCTGGTTAGTGGTGTGGATGCTACAATCACGATTTCGAATCTGAATATCCAGATTCCGATCGATAAGAACGATGAGACAGCAAGTACCTGGATACCGGCGATCCGACTGGGAAATGGTGCAAACCTGAATCTGATTCTGGAGGGAAAAAATACACTCAAGGGCGGTGATATGTGTGCGGCTATTGATGTGCCGGAAGGCTGCACCCTGACGATCAGCGGAGAGGGAAGCTTAAAAGCAACCGGTGGAGAAGGCGCCGGAATTGGTGCGTCAAGCAGGAGAAATGGTTCCTTGGGGACGATTGTGATCGACGGAGGCGATATCAAAGCTTATGGCGGCGAGATGGCAGCAGGTATTGGCGGCAGTGCAGAGGGCGGCAGCGGTACCATTATCATCAACAACGGAACTGTATATGCCAAGGGCGGACATGGAAGCTACTACAAGGATATTAAAAATGTATACGGTGGAGCAGGAATTGGCGGTGGAGCGAACGGCTGCGTGGATAAGATTGAGATCAATGGTGGCAATGTGACGGCCTATGGAGGATATGTTACGAACGCAGGAAGACACCCCGGAGCCGCAATCGGCGCTGGCGGCGGTGGAGCAAAAGCGGTAGAAGGTAGATACAAGTATGGTGATATTGAGATCAATGGTGGAACGGTTTCGGCCATTGCGTATAATAATGAAGTATATGCGATCGGTATCGCAGTGAAGCCCGGTCAAGTGCTGCCGGAGGGTACCTTGGATGGCTCCATTTCCATCAGTGATCAGGCAGTAGTCAACTTAAATGGTGGTGATTATTTTCCAAAGAGTGATGAGTTTGGACTGAAAAAGTATACCATTCAGGGCACGATTGCGGATGGACGATTAACCGAAAGCTCTTATCCGGTGACGATCAGCGTGGGAGAGATTACCTGGGATGCAGGGACGATGAAGGTGAGCGCTTATCAAGGCACACTTACGGCATCCAATTATCTGAAACCATTAACGTCAGAGACACAGGTAACGGTAGATGTGACGCTTGGAGAAAACTATGTTTATCAGATGGAAGCTGACGTTGCTGACGTTGATGATGAGAATGCAACGATTACTTTGAAGACCGGAATTCCTCTTTATGAGACAAGATTAAAATTTGTTTCCACGGCGATCACGAGCGATCAGGTATTACAGGCAACCGATATCACGATCAAGCAGGATGGTGAACCGTTGATCAATCAAGAAGGTCAAAGTGCAGCTATGGTCATTCCTTCCATGCAGATTTCGTATGATGAAGCGAACACGGGACATCTGACGGTATATCTGCCGGAAAATGAGGGAAACACAGAGATTTCGGTGACGGTACCAGGCTTAAATGGCGGCAATCCGATCACAGCATCAGGTAAGACGATATCGACAACAACACCAAATGAAATTGAGATGTTTTATGATGATACCTTTTGTAGGCATGAGTACTATAATGCAGATGGATTTTGTGAAGCATGTGGTGCATATCAGAAGGCAATAAAGTCGGGGGAATATTATGAGATTTATAATGCCGGTCAGCTTTTCTGGTTTGCAAAGCAGTTTAATGATAGTAAAATCCCTGATAACAGCAATCTGAAGCTGATGAGAGATATTGAGATCCCGGACGGACATAACTGGACAAGCATTGGAGACATATCATCTAATAAGTTTTTCAAGGGGAATATCGAGGGAAATTATCATGTAATTTCCGGACTGCGACCTGCTAATGACCCTACAAGTTATAAGCGGGGACTGGTGGCAAGGATTCAAGATGGGAAAGTACAAAATCTAGGGCTGGTGTTGGAAAGTGGTTGGTCTTACGGGTTGTGTTATACCGCTGTTGGTGCCAATATTCAGAATTGTTTTGTAGTAGGAACACATTTTCTCAATAGTTCTGAAAAAGGAACGGTGACTAATTGCTTGGCTGTATCAGGAAAACTGGAAGGAACTGGTTCCACGATGAGTAATAGGGCTAGTTTTAAGAACTGTTATGAGACAACAAAAGGCACATTTAGTAGTTGGGGTGGAATTACTACTCTAGATAGCGAAGAAAAACTGAAATCCGGCGAAATTGCCTATAAATTAAACGGTGAAAAATCAGAGGGTATATGGGGACAGGTGATCGGAACGGAGGATTACCCGCATTTCCGCAAGTACAGTAAGACGGTATATTATGATTCAGCTACTGGGACATATTCTAATAATAATGCGGCAAGTATCACTTCCGCAACTGTCACGGATATTAAGACGATTTCTGAAACAAAAGCGACTGCTACACTTAAGGCAACAGGAACTCCCGGAGCAGAGGTTAGGTTTTTATTATCCTCCGGCGAGGATGAGCGGACATTAACATTAGATGATATGTTCTCGAAAGGAACGTTACTTACGGAGAGTTCTTCCGGAAACTATGAGTATACTATTCAGGATTTAGCTCCGGACACAGAATATCATGTCAGACTGATGATTAAAAAGGATAGTAAGTTATCTCTTGATGTAACCTATGTAAATTTCCAGACAGAAAAAATGCGGCAGGAGGCCCCTGATGCTGCTGATGTTTCTATCAATTACGAACAGGAGACTTTAGAGAATAAAGCTTCCTGCGATCTGGAGTATGCTGCTTCTAAGGATGCACAGTCATGGACAACTATAAGACAGGGTGGTACGGTTCGTCTGACAACGATGCTGGATAATATTAACGAAAGTGATGGTTCTGTACCATTCTACATTCGCAAGAAAGCGTCCTCGTCCATGTCAGCCAGTGAAGCGGTTTTGGTGGCGAATTTGCAAAGACAGGCGATTCCGGAAGAATCGAACAAGCCGAATATTGATTATCGGAAGGAAGAAATCACAATTTCCTCATCTTTACAGTATGTGATTGTAAACGGAACCAATACCTCTCCAAACTGGACATCTGCAAAAATGGGCAGTGGATCAGGAATTTCGATTACAGACATCATTTCTTCCGCTCATGAGAGTACGGTTTATTATCGGTATGCTGCAAGCAACACGGATGAGAAATTTGCCGGAAAACCCAAAAGTATCACGATTCTTAAAAGAACGGCAGCACCGGCTGCAATAACTGAGGGTGAGGTGACTATAACCGGTACGACGATTACCATAAACAGAACGAATCCGGAAAATGACATTGAGTATGGATACCGTGATGCAGATTCAGACGGAGCATTTACATGGATTGACGGTACGGAAATTCAGGGATTATATCCGGCACATGGATATCAGGTAACCAGCAGAATAAAGGCGAAAGAGAATGCATTTGCTTCTGAGAGAACGGCACCGCTTAATGTGTCTACCAAGGATACACTGAGAATTGTAGGAAACGGAACACAAAAGTGGGATGCGAAGGGGACTTATGGGGTTTCACTTGCTCAGATTCCGGTTTCCCTGGCTTCTGGTTATGGTGTGTATAATGGTGCAAATCAACCGGTAGCCGGAACCTGGAGCTGGGAACCGGAAAATAGTAGTTCAGCATCTGGTATTTATCCGAATGTAGAAGATAACAAGGCTTATACCGTGAAATTTACACCGACAGATTCAAGTGCTTCATACGATAGGACATTAACAGATTCCGTGGTACCGGAAATTTCTAAGTATCCACTGAATTTTTCAGTTGCGGTAGAAGATAAGACCTATGATGGCACGACAAACGCGGGCATCTCCAGCGTGACCTTCGAGGGTAGCGTAACCTTGCAGAAGGACAAGGACTACACCGTCACCGCCAACTTTGACGATGCCAGTGTGGGCAGCGGCAAGAACGTCACCGCCACAGTGACCTTGATGGGGCAGACCGCGAAGAATTACTCCCTGGAGCAGAGCAGCTTCACCACGACTGGCAGCATCATCAAGGCCGCTGCGCCTGACTTCGTCAAGGAAACTGCGCTTACCATTGTAAACGGCCACGAAAAGACCTACACTGTGACGCTCCCCGCCCTGCCCAAGCTGGAAACGCCCAAAGAGTACGGTGCACCCACCTATGAGCTGGGTGAGATCAAACTCAATGACGGCTACTACACCAGCGGCGCGAAGGTGGAAAACGGCAAGCTGACCCTGCCCATTCAGAAAAATGACGTGAAAACCACCGGCTCTGTGGGCACAGTGACCGTGATAATCAAGAGCACGAACTATGAGGACATCACGCTGACCGTCAATGTCAATGCGACCAACAAGCTTGTCCCCACCGTGACGGCACCTACGGCAAACGCCCTGACCTACAACGGCGCAGAACAGGCGCTGGTTACAGCAGGCAAGACCACTGGCGGCACAATGATCTACCGGCTTAACAATTCTGAGTGGAGTGAGCAGATCCCCACAGCGAAAAACGCCGGGGAATACACTGTTTGGTATAAGGTTCAGGGAAACGCAGAGTACGCAGATGTGGCAGAACAGAACGTGACTGTGACCGTAGCGAAGAAAGCGGTCACCGTTACGGCGCTTGACAAGAGTGCCTACACCGGCAGCACCGCGCCCGATCTGAGCAGCCCGGAAGCAGATAAGGATTACAAGGTGGAAGGTCTGGTTGGTGCAGATACCCTGAGCGGCACGGTAACACTGGACTACGCACAGACACTGGATATGAGCAAAACCGGAAAAACCGCGATCAACATTACTGGTACGCTGTCAAATGACAATTATGCGATCACCTATGTTTCTGGAACGTTGACTGTTTCCAAGCAATCTTCCAGCGGCGGCGGTTCTAACGGTTCCGGAAGCAATGATAACACCAACCAGCCGGAAGCCCCTGTCACCGGTGAAACCAAACCCATACAGCCGGATAAAAACGGCAATGCGGCAGTGGATAACAGCTCTGTCCAGTCCGCCATCGACAAGGCCAAACAGGATGCGAAAAAGAACGGCACCACAGAGAACGGGATTGGCGTTACTGTTCCCATCACCCCGGCGGCAGGCCAGACCTCTTTTAACGTGACCATCAAGGCGCAGACACTGGATCTGCTGGTTAAAGAAAACGTCCGGCAGTTTACCGTAGCAACAGACCATCTGGTTTCGGTTAATATCGGCCTGGATACTCTGAAGCAGCTGGATACCGCCTACGCTGGCGGGGACATCATTCTCCGGGCAGATAAGGTGGATGCACTGCGTTCCACCGAGGCCAAAGCCACCATTGGCACAAGACCGGCCTATGACCTGTCACTGGTCTACCTCTCCGGCGGCAAAGAAACACCGATTGCCAACTTAAATGGTCACACTATATCGGTGCGTTTGCCCTACACACCGGCAAAGGGTGAGCAGACAGGTAATCTCTATGCAGTCTATGTAGATGACGCTGGCAAGGTGGAATGGATCACCAAATCCAGCTACAATGCCAGCCTGAAAGCGGTGGTTTTTGAAACCGGTCATTTCAGCGTTTACGGCGTGGGCTACAAAACTTTTGTCCCGGCTTTTACCGACATTACCGGCCACTGGGCAGCAGATAACATCCTCTTTGCAGCCAGCCGGGGACTGCTCTCCGGCACCAGCGACACCACCTTTAGCCCGGACACCGGCATGACCAGAGGAATGTTTGTGACAACTCTGGGGCGGTTGGCGGGCATCAACCCGGACAGTTACCAGACCGGGAAATTCACCGATGTGAAAGCCGACGCTTACTATGCCCCCTATGTGAACTGGGCGGCACAGACCGGTATTGTGGAAGGCATTACCGCCACCACCTTTGCACCGGACACCAACATCAACCGGGAACAGATGGCGGTGATTATGAAAAATTATGCTGCAAAGCTGGGCTATGACCTGCCCCAGACCTTGAGGGCTGTGACCTTTGCGGACAACACACAGATCAGCAGCTGGGCGAAGGATGCGGTCAAGTCCATGCAGCAGGCGGGCATCCTGACCGGGAAGAATGAAAATAAGTTTGACCCCAAGGGAACCGCCACCCGCGCCGAGGTCGCCACGGTTTTGCGGCGGTTTGTGGAAATCGTCATTGACCCGCAGGCCGCAAACGGCTGGCAGCAGAATGACAGCGGACAGTGGAACTATTACAGAAACGGGGAGTCAGTGAAGGGCTGGCTCTCCGAGGATCAGAAGTGGTACTGGCTGGACAAGGTCACCGGAATGATGTTTGCCGGAGGCTGGAAGCAGATTGATGGTAAGTGGTACTACTTCTATGCAGATGGGACGATGGCGGTGAATACCGCATCCGACAGATGAAAAATGAACCCGTAATGTAATGCAAAAATAATATCAATAAAGAGGGATGTGAACAATATGGGCAAGTTTCTGGTACTGTCGCTTACCGACCATGAAGAATATATACTCAGTAGAATTATGGAGATTATTGCGGTCGAGCCAGGATTTGACCATATTGTGACATCCCACCCTTGTAACACTCTTGTTTTTCCGGGCTTGGAGCTTCGGCTGAAGGAGAGAACAGCATACCGAAACGGTGAGTTGATTTCTATGACTCGTCGGGAATTTGAAACATTGGTATACTTGGCAAAACATCCATCCTGGGTATTTTCTGCCGGACAGATCTATGAAGAAGTATGGGGGGAGGATGGTGAAAATTGCGGAACGGCTGTTGCCTTCGTACCGAAAATCAATGCGAATCCGGTGTATAACGGAGGGTGAAGCCTGCTATATGTATGTAGCAATCATTATGATAACATAAAAGGCACGGCATAAAGAAATCTGATGTAAAATCTATCAGAATAATTTATGCCGTGTCTCTTTTTAATTTGATTGGATGTGGGATGGTTTAGAGAAATTAGTAAATCGTAAGCGATGAATAATCCACCGTATTGTCCACTGCCCCCTTGATATCCTTCGCCTTAAACAGGCAGTGTTTCTTTATGGTTTTTTGCGTATATCACAGCTTTTTCCAGCTTACTTCTTTTTACAGGATTGAGTTGTTCTAACCATGCATAAAAGCTTTCCCATACCGGCACTTCTGTTTCCAGACATCTGTCTTTTCGCTCTTCCGGAGTAAGGTCACGGAACTGCTTTTCCAAAAAGAAAAGCTTGTTGCAGTATGCCAGACCAACTTCAGCCGGAATCATGGGGGGATTTCTTCTTTACTTAGGAAGAAGCGGCTCTTTGATTTCTTCCTCGGAATTTCCGTTACTGGGCACGTATGCGTGAACAGTAACAGTACTCAATTTTGGGGATTGCCTATAAGCAGGAGAAAACGGTATAATTGAAGAAGGCAGTTGGGTATAAGGGGTACAAGTGGTGGAGATGAAAAATATTGTGAAGACGGAAAGAGGGGCTGTTGCATGCTTGTGAGTTAGTGATTTATGGGTATCATGATAAAACAAAAACAATAATTGGAGAACCTCATTGGAATTTTGGAAAATATTGTTAGATGATATAAAAGAACCGGTTTCGTACCTTCCCATGGGAGTCGGAGCGGCGATTATGATGCTTTTGTTATTGCGGCTGGTTGCCGGGGAGAAGGCATGGAAGCGACCGCAGGTGTATTATTATTTTTTATTGGGTGTATATGAAACGGTTGTGTGGATTCAGGCGTTTTTTTCGCGGGAGTCGGGTTCCAGAACGGGGATTGACTGGCAGCTGTTTGAGACATGGGGCAGAACCTGGCAGTCCAGGGCATATATGGTTGAGAATGTGATTATGTTTCTTCCGCTTGGAGTTTTGCTGCCGTTGGCAGAAAGGCGGTGTGCCAAATGGTGGAAGATGCTTTTGATCAGTATGCTGTTGTCGATGATGATCGAGGGGATGCAGCTTGTGACAGAAAGAGGATATTGCCAGCTGGACGATGTAGTTATGAATACATTGGGCGGTTGTCTGGGATATGGGGTGATGCGGATAATCGATGCGGTGCATCGCCGTTTGCATCATTCATAGAGGGCTGCGGTATTTGTTTCAAGGTTATGGCAAATCCATATCTTCGGGGAAGGCAATACGAGAACAACGGCAGTGTTCTTCATCAAATATTTGCCTGATACCATTTAAGGCGAAAGCGTGGCTGGATTTAAAAGAACGCAAGTTAAATGGAGATCAGGTTGACAGCAAAAATATAAAGAAACATAAAAACGATGTGTTCCGATTAGCACTGTTAATCACAGCCAATGGGCTACACACTCAGCGCAAGAAGTATTGAGAATTTGCTGGCAGTCGGCTATAATGAGATCGAGAACATATGCGTGCAGAGGGGCGATGAATAGTCATTGACTGTGTGCATAAATATGATTAATTTTGGGGGTTTTATGGGGGCTGAAAGCAAAACGAGGATGACAGAGGGAAGTATCTCTAAGAAGATTATTTTATTTGCCATACCATTGTTTCTGGGGAATCTGTTTCAGCAGCTGTATAATACAGCGGATTCCCTGATTGTAGGTAATTATCTTGGCAGCAATGCACTGGCAGCAGTCAGTTCGTCGGGAAACCTGATTTTCCTGATGGTAGGTTTTATTAACGGTATTGCCATGGGAGCCGGTGTAGTAATTGCCAGGTATTATGGGGCGAAAAACAAGGATTATCTCCAGAGAGCGATTCATACAACCACAGCCTTCGGTCTGGTGGCCGGAATCACACTGACGGCTGCGGGAATGTATCTGGCACCGAAGATTCTGGTACTGATGGGAACACCGGCAGATGTACTTCCGGAATCGATTGTATATTTTCAAACCTATTTTGCAGGTTCTCTGGGTGTAGTCATGTACAATATTTTCGTGGGAATCCTGCAGTCGGTGGGGGACGGCCGCCATCCGCTGATCTATCTGATTATTTCCTCCTGTGTGAATGTGGTGCTGGATATCTTCTTTATCGCAGGACTTGGCATGGGAGTGGGATCGGCAGCCCTGGCAACGGCTATATCCCAGTTTGTCAGCGCGATTCTCTGTATGGTGCATCTGATGCGGGTGAAGGAAGATTACCGGCTGGAGCTTAGGAAGATTCGTTTTGACAGACATATGCTGAGGCAGATTATTCAGAATGGTGTACCTTCCGGTTTCCAGAACTCAGTCATTGCCATAGCCAACGTGTTTGTACAGTCCAACATCAATGCATTCGGTAAAATGGCCATGGCAGGCTGCGGAGCTTATTCTAAGGTAGAAGGTTTTGCCTTCCTGCCGGTGACCTGCTTTACTATGGCGATAACTACCTTTGTGGGACAGAATCTTGGGGCAAAGCAGTATGATAGAGCAAAGAAAGGTGCGAAGTTCGGTATCCTCTGCTCCATCTCCATTGCAGAACTGATTGGTATCACCATATATACGGCGGCACCGGTGCTGATTGCAGCATTCAACCGTGATCCGGATGTAATACATTATGGGGTGATGCAGGCCAGAACCATTGCGTTGTTTTATTGTTTATTGGCATTTACTCACTGTATTGCGGCTGTACTCCGGGGTTCCGGCAATGCTGCCGTGCCCATGATCGTTCTGCTCTGTGTATGGTGTCTGTTCCGTGTCAGCTACATCACACTGGCAGTGCGTCTGATTCCGGATATCCGGGTCATATTCTGGGCATACCCACTGACCTGGAGCATCAGCTCCGTGATTTTCCTGTTTTTGTTTTTAAGGGGAAATTGGGTGCATGGATTTGAGAAAAAAGTGACAGGGAGGTAACCAGATTAATGAATTATGCAGAATGTTTAGAACTGGCAAGAGGAAAAATGGGCAATTACTGTAAGGCCTGTCCGGAATGCAACGGAAGAGCCTGCAAGAATCAGATGCCGGGTCCGGGAGCCAAAGGAATCGGAGATACGGCGATTCGGAATTATGACAAATGGAAGGAAATCCGTGTCCAGATGGATACACTGGTGGAGAAACGTCCCATCGATACCTCTCTTTCGTTGTTTGGAAAGAATTTTCAGTATCCGTTTTTTGCAGGTCCGGTGGGAGCCGTGAATATGCATTACGGCGATTCACTGAATGATGTTTCTTACAATGATATATTAGTTTCTTCCTGCGCAGAGTTTGGAATTGCTGCTTTTACAGGAGACGGAATGGACAGCAATGTGATGGTGGCAGCCACGGAAGCCATCAAAAAGGCAGGGGGACTGGGAATTCCTACAGTGAAGCCATGGAATGTGGCGATGATTCGTGAAAAGATGGCGCTTGTCAAGGATGCAGGTGCTTTCGCGGCTGCCATGGATATTGATGCGGCAGGTCTTCCATTTTTGAAAAATTTCAATCCGCCGGCCGGAAGTAAATCGGTGGAGGAACTTCGTGAGATCGTGAAGGCAGCAGGAGTCCCTTTTATTGTAAAGGGTATTATGACGGTAAAAGGCGCTTTGAAGGCTAAAGAGGCCGGTGCAGCAGCTATCGTTGTATCTAACCATGGAGGAAGAGTCCTGGATCAGTGCCCGGCAACTGCAGAGGTTCTGGAAGAAATAGCAGAAGCAGTGGACGGTTCCATGAAAATCTTCGTGGATGGCGGAATCCGTTCCGGTACCGATGTATTTAAGGCATTGGCACTGGGGGCAGATGCGGTTATCATAGCCAGACCTTTCGTCACAGCTGTCTATGGCGGAGGCCGAGAAGGAGTTGAAGCGTATATCCAGAAGATTGGAAGTGAGCTTGCAGATACCATGGCTATGTGCGGCGTATCTTCCCTTGCTGAAATTACCCGCGACTGTGTGAGAGTGTAAAAAAGTAAACTATCAAATATAGCAAAAATTAGTAGAAAGGGTGAGTGATATGCGTTTTAATCGTGTATTTGTAATCGTACTGGATTCCCTTGGAATCGGGCCCATGGCGGATTCAGCCAGATTTGATGATGCCGGTGCGGATACGCTGGGGCACATCTCAGAAACAGTGGAACATCTGGATATTCCGAATCTGCAGAGATTGGGACTTGCCAATCTCAAGGCCCTTAAGCAGGTTAAGCCGGCAGAACATCCGGAAGGATATTTCATGGCGATGAATGAGGCGAGCAATGGTAAGGATACCATGACCGGTCATTGGGAGATGATGGGCATTCGGACGGATAAGCCATTTATCACATTTACAGAACATGGATTTCCCAAGGAACTGATTGACGAACTGGAAAAGCGCTGCGGCAGAAAGATAATCGGCAATAAGGCAGCCAGCGGAACGGAGATTCTGGAGGAGCTGGGTGAACAGGAAGTGAATGAAGGAAAGCTGATTGTCTATACATCAGCGGATTCTGTGCTTCAGATCTGTGGCAATGAGGAAACCATGGGACTTGAGACCTTGTATCATTACTGTGAGATTGCCAGAGAACTGACTATGCGGGATGAGTGGAGAGTTGGTCGTGTTATCGCAAGACCCTATGTGGGCAAAAAGCGCGGCGAATTCAAACGGACCAGTAATCGCCATGATTATGCTTTGAAACCCACCGGACCGACGGCGCTGAATGCCCTGAAGGATGCCGGATATGATGTGATTTCCGTTGGAAAGATTAACGATATCTTTGTGGGAGAAGGGATAACAGAAAGCAATCATTCCGATAGCAGCGTGCATGGCATGCAGCAGACCATCGATATCGCAAAGCGGGATTTCAAGGGACTTTGCTTTACCAATCTGGTAGATTTTGATGCGTTATGGGGACATCGCAGAAATCCAGTGGGATACGGGGAAGAGATCGAAAAATTTGATAAAAAGCTGGGAGAGCTTCTGCCGCTGCTCCGTGAGGACGATCTGCTGATTCTGACGGCGGATCATGGAAATGATCCAACCTACAAGGGAACGGATCATACGAGAGAGCAGGTCCCGTTTATTGCGTATTCACCATCGGATACGGAAAGTGGGAAGCTTGATACCAGTGACACCTTTGCTGTCATCGGTGCGACTATTGCGGACAATTTCGGTGTCAAGATGCCGGAGGGAACCATCGGAACTTCTATTCTGGATCAGATAAAATAAATGACATTGGACTTGAAGTTAAAAACAGAAAGGCGGCGATTATATGGTTGATTATACAGAAGGAACGGGAAAACAGTACCACACAGGAATCGGTCCGGAGGATATCGGTGGATATGTCATCATGCCGGGGGACCCCAAGCGATGCAAGAAGATAGCAGAACATTTTGAAAATCCGGTGTTAGTTGCGGATAATCGTGAATATACCACATATACGGGAACCATCGATGGGGTAAAAGTCAGTGTGACGTCAACCGGCATCGGTGGTCCGTCAGCGGCTATCGCTATCGAGGAGTTATCCAAGTGCGGAGCCCATACTTTTCTGCGTGTGGGCACCTGTGGCGGTATGCAGGAGGATGTACTGGGCGGAGATATCGTAGTTGCAAGCGGAGCTATCCGCATGGAAGGAACCAGCAGAGAGTACGCTCCCATTGAGTACCCGGCTGTTCCCCATGTGGATGTTATGAATGCCATGATCCGTGCAGCGAAGAATCTGAAGTTCCGCTGTCATGCGGGCGTTGTACAGTCGAAAGATTCCTTCTTTGGACAGCATGAGCCGGAGGTGATGCCGGTCAGCTACGAGCTTGAAAATAAGTGGCAGGCGTGGCTTCGGATGGGATGCCTGGCATCGGAGATGGAGTCAGCAGCACTGTTTATCGCAGGCAGCTTCCTTCGGGTGCGTGTAGGTGCCTGCTTCCTGGTTCTGGCTAATCAGGAGCGGGCGAAAAAAGGTCTGTCCAATGAACAGGCCCATGATACAGAGGCAGCGATCCGGACAGCAGTGGAAGCCATCCGTATCTTGATTCAGGAGGATGCGAAGAATGAATAATGAGAGGATAGAAACACTCATCGAGGAAGCATTCGCAGCACGGAAAATGGCCTATACACCCTATTCTCATTTTCAGGTGGGGGCGGCTCTGCTGACTGAAAAAGGCGGGATTTACCGTGGCTGCAATATTGAAAATGCGGCCTATACACCGACAAACTGCGCGGAACGCACTGCCTTTTTTAAGGCAGTCAGTGAGGGTGAACGCAGCTTCACAGCGATTGCAGTTGTGGGAGGCCCGGAAGGAGCTTCGGAATTTGACTGGTGTGCGCCCTGTGGCGTGTGTCGTCAGGTGATGAAGGAATTCTGCCATGAGGATGCGTTTCAGATCATTCTGGCACGTTCGGTGAAGGAATATAAGGTCTATACACTGGCGGAGCTTCTACCGATGGGATTCGGACCGGATAATTTGCAGTAGGAATGCCGATTGCCTCATAAAGCTGGTATGCAGGTGTCAAAGACCCGCGCACTGTAATCTTACAGTTTCATTAATATAACTTAATATATTGGAACACCTTTTGACATTGCAAAAAAAACAGGGTACACTGTATGACAGGCGGGGATGGATTCACCATTTCCGCCTGTATTCAGAAGAAAAAGCGGACGCAGGTCCGATGAAAAATAGAAAAAGTGTGGGGAGTTTGGACGGATGGCTCAGAAAGAGTGGAAACGGGAAGAAATGAAACAGAATCAGGGAAGAACAGAGCAGAATCAGAGAAAAAAGGTTCAGAAAAAGACAGGGTATAGGGCAGTGCTGGCGGCTTCGATGTTTTTGATTGCTGCTTCGGCAGCGTGCAAAAAATCACCGGCGGCTGAGACAACAGCGCAGACACAGGCGGCAGAGGAAACGGAGGGCGCGGTCAGCACGGCGCTCGGAGCGGCGGATCGGGTGCTGGAGGAGAATGGCATGCTGTACCTCAAATACCGCACGGAGATCCGTTCCCTTTCGAAGGAGACAGGCGAGATGAAGACGCTCTGCCAGTTTGACACGGGAGATGAAAACAGCACCTTCTGGGTCTACGGAGGCGGGCTGTATTTTGATCGGATACAGGCGGAGAGTGGCAGCACACAGGGCACGGAGCTTTATGGGCTGTACCGGCTGGATTTGGAGAGCGGTGTGGAAGAGCATTTAGCGGATCTGACGGATCAGCCGTCGGTGCTCTATGCGTCAAAGAACCGCCTGTATGTCAAGGGTTACAACATGAATGTCATTTATACGCTCGATGAGAATGGCAAAACAGCGGGAGAGTTGTCACCGTCAGACACGATCTACGGGGAGATTCCGGCAGGCTGCAGCGAGCTGTTTAATGGGATTCTTCCATATTATACGGAACAGTTTGGGTATATGCCGGTGCAGAATGAAACCTGCCTGGTGATTGCGGATGTGGACGGCAGCCATCCGAGGGAGATTTCGGATATTACGAATACATCGTCGGTGCTGTTTGCGAAGGACGCATTTTTTGCCCTGCTTCGGGATGGCAATGGAAATACGCAGTGTTACCGCTATGAGGTCTCTGACCCGGAGAAACGGACGCTTTTATATGAGACGGCGGAAAATATCAGCCTGGTGCAGTATCAGGACGGATATTTGTATCTGATGGAAAATCAGGCATCCCAGACCAGCACGGGAGAGTTTTTGTTTAGCGGATTGCGGCGGATGCTAAGGCAGATGCAGCGGCAAATGCCGCCGAGGCGCAGAATGAGCTTTTTACGGTCGAGGAAGAGCCGGGCATGACGAATGATTTTTCTATGTATGGTAATTTTTATGTGACGGGAAATCAGGCATACTGCCAGCAGTTTAAGGATTACGGCGTTTATCTGGGCGAAAAAACGCTGGATGATGCGGCAGGCGGGGAAGTGACGTTGTTAGAGCCGGTTCTGTTCCAGTCTCCGATCCGGGAGCTGGGGCATGTCGAGGCGCAGTCGGAGACGTTAAAGAGTGCGGATGGAAGCCGGGAGCTGGGAAGTGTGTACGCAGAACGGCTGGTATTTGACGGAGAGGGCGATGCGGTCGAGGCGATGAACCAGACGATGCAGGAGCTGCAGGCGTCGGTTCTGTCGGCGGCGCGGACGGATTCCATGAATCTTGATACGGAGATGAGCATAGATACAGCGGAAACGGACGGATCGGAGGAAGAGGTACTTCCGCAGGAGGCGGATGCGGCGCAGCCGATCTATTCGATGGCGCTTACGATCGACGGAGATGACGCGATTACGTATCTGGATGATCATTATGTCTGCGTCCGTGCGGATGGATACGAATATACGGGCGGCGCACACGGAACGCCGTTCCGCCAGTATTTTGTCTTTGACCGGAAAACGGGGGCACGCCTGTCTTTGAGCGATGTGGTTGAGAATCCGGTGGAGGAGCTGCAGGCGAAGGTTGGTGCGGCATTCCGGGAGCTGGCGGAAAAGACAAATTTTGCCTTTGAATCACCGGAGGATCTGGAACATACGGTGGCAGACGGCATCAGCTACGAATCGCCGTTTTATCTGAGCGAGACGGGCGTGGTTTTCTATTATGCGCCGTATGAGATTGCATCGTATGCGGAAGGATTCCCGGAGGTAACAATTCCGTACAGCGAGTTAGAAATGCGGATTGAACTTAGCAAGTAGGAATTTTCTGAACTGAAAATTCCGTACGAAGTATTGAAGGCAGCAGATTTTGCCGATTTGGAATGCGAAGCATCGGCAAAATCCAGTTGCAGTTTGCACAAAGTGTGAACTGCAACAAATGCTGATTGCCCTTAAGTAGAGATCTTGAAGTTGAGAAAAAAATCGCTTATAATACTCCATAGAAAAATAGTGTCGAACGAATCTGAAAAAATGGCACAGGATGAGGAGGAAGCAGCATGAAGACAGTTGTTAAGGAAAATGCGAACGGCGGCAAAGGACAGGTAGTTGTAAAATACATTCTGGATGACAATGAGTTAAATGCAAAATGTAAGATGTTTGCCGAGGTAACGATCGCACCGGGATGTTCCCTGGGCTATCATGAGCACCACGGCGAGAGCGAGACGTATTATATCATCAAGGGACAGGGCGAGTACGATGACAATGGAACGAAACGTCCGGTTACCGTCGGCGATAAGACCTTCACGCCGGATGGCTGTGGTCATGGCATTGCCAATACCGGAGATGAAGATCTGGTCTTTATGGCATTGATCCAGCTGGATTAAGAGTGAAGAACAAAACAGAAAAAGGTAACAGTTCACAGTAACGAAAAAAGGCGTTGGCACGGGAAGTGGTTCGATGTGTCGGCGCTTTTTGCCATATATGTCCGGAAAATGCCTATATGTTTAAGCGGAAAAAATTGGAAATCAAAAAAATAGTGGATCAAAGAAAGAAAAAGGAGGTGTGCCTGCGTGAAACTATTTCATCTTTCTGATCTGCATATCGGGAAAATGTTAAATGGCTATAGCCTGCGCGAGAGCCAGAAGAATGCGTTTTTGCAGATACTTAAATATGCGGAGGAAGAGAAGCCGGATGCGATTCTGATATGCGGGGATATTTATGATAAATCGGTCCCGGCGGGGGAAGCGTATACGCTTTTTGACTGGTTTCTGACCGAGCTATCCGGGCGCTGTCCGGGGACGGAGATCCTGATCATTGCGGGAAATCACGATTCACCGGAGCGGCTGGCGTATGGCGCATCGTTTCTGGCACACCACCGGATCCATATCGCGGCGCTGCCGCCGGCAGATCGGACGGAGTATTTAAAGCAGGTCACACTTACAGATGAGTGGGGACCGGTTCATTTTTATCTGGTACCGTTTATCCGTCCGGGTCATGTGCGCCATTTGTTTGACACCAATGGTTATACCGATGCATTCCAGAAACTCCTGGCGCGGGAGACGATCCGGAAGCAGGAGCGCAATGTGGTTCTGGCGCACCAGTTTTTTGTCTGGAACGGTCAGAATCCGGAAACCTGCGATTCGGAGACGGCGGTGCTGACCTCCGGAGGATTGGATGCGATCGATGCGTCGGTGCTGGAACCGTTTGAATATGCGGCGTTAGGGCATATCCACGGGGCACAGAAGGTAGGGCAGGAGCGGTTTTGCTATTGTGGGACGCCGTACAAATATTCGATCAGTGAAGAACACCATCAGAAGGGGATCACGGTGGTGGAACTGGGAGAAAAAGGAAGTGAGCCGCAGATCCGCCGTCTGCCGATTCTCTGCCATCCCGATGTAAAGCGCGTGCGGGGGACACTGGAAGAACTCAAGCTGCTTTCAGATACGATGGAAAAGATGCCGGATGGAAGCGGACGCGCAGACGCGTATGTGAGCGTGGTCCTGACGGACGAAAAAGAAATGTACGATTTCCGGGAACGCCTGGAGGAGTTATTTGCGCATATTTTGGAGATCCGGGTGGACAATGAGAGGACGCGGAAACGACTGGAGGAAGAACCGGAGGAAACAGGGGCGGTGACGCCGTTTCAGGCATTTGCCTCTTTTTATGAGGCGGTGCGCCACTGCCCGATGACAGAGGAACAGGAGACGATTCTGGCGCGCATGGTGGAAGAGGCAGAGGAGGAGGAACGCGTATGAAACCGAAGCTGCTTACAATGTCGGCGTTTGGCTCTTATGGGGGATTTCGAACGGGCGGGGACGGGATTGTTCCTGATCACGGGCGATACGGGGGCAGGCAAAACGACGATCTTTGACGCGATCTCGTTTGCGCTCTACGGGGCGGCGAGCGGCGCCGGGAGAGAGGGCGCGATGCTTCGCAGCCAGTATGCACCGGAGGACGCGGAGACCTGGGTGGAACTGACGTTTGAGGATAAGGGGCAAGATTATACGATCCGCCGCAGTCCGGCATACACGCGCCTCAGCAAGCGGAAAAATAAGGACGGCGCATACACGGCGACGAGTGTGGCGCCGAAAGCGTCTCTGCTTTTGCCGGATGGAAGTGAGATGTCCGGCCGGATCCGTGAGATCGATGAGAGGATCCGGGCGATCGTGGGCGTGGACCGCGATCAGTTTTCGCAGATCGCGATGATCGCGCAGGGCGAATACATCCGTCTGCTCCATGCATCCTCCAAAGAAAGAAAAGAGATATTTTCGCGCATTTTCCATACCGGGATCTACGGTAGAATCCAGCAGAAGCTGCGGGAGGCAGATCGGACGCTGTATGGAAGGCTGGAGGATAACAAGACCCGGTGCGAGGAAGTCATCCGGCAGGTGACGGTTCCCAGGACGGAGGAGGCGGTAGCTCCGGAGTGGGAAGAAAGATGGCAGTCTTTGAAAGAGCGGTACCGGACAAATGGAGCGGAACTGCTTGCATTTCTGCATCAGTTGTCGGAGGAAAGCCGGAGGCTCGAGGAAGAGGCGGGGAGACTGGAGGAGAATGCAATCCAGAAGCTTGCCTCCGGACAGCACCATCTGGAACTTGTGAAAAAGGAAAAACGGGTTCTGGAAGAAAAGAGCCGTTTGGAAGCACTGGGACGGGAGATGGCGGAGAAGCGCCGGGAAGCTGCCGCAGCCTATGAGAGCCGGAAACCGGAGCTGGAGGTTCAGATCCGGCGGATGCAGGATGCGCTTCCCCTCTATGCGGAACAGGAGAAAAAACGGCAGGCATATGAAACCTTGGAACATCAACGGACGGCTCTGACCCAAAACCTGAAAAAAATGCAGAATCAAGATAATCATGAAATCAGACAAAACAAATAATTTGAGAAAGTATATAAATTTGGATTTCGAAACCAGGAGCGGGAGGCGGTAGAGGCGCGCGCTGCCCTGGCAGAATGCCGGGGACGGCGGGAGCAGATGGAACGGCGCCAGGCGGTTTTGCAGGAGTTAGGGAAATGCTGTGAAGCGGAGCGGACATGGAGAAAGTCACTGGAAAAACGCCAGGAAAAATTTCAGGCAGCCGCGCGGGCGTACCAGCAGTCAGATCAGTTGTATCAGGACGCGTCCTGCCGCTTTCTGGCGATGCAGGCGGGACTTCTGGCGGCAGAGCTGCAGGAAGGAAAA
>ERZ860388.649-NODE-649-length-26608-cov-16.841449_pt1 | contig 26608 bp, 10 predicted proteins | sample MGYA00509978_ERZ860388 | MGnify/ENA primary metagenome ERZ860388 (study PRJEB30046, sample SAMN00715225) | human gut metagenome | study: EMG produced TPA metagenomics assembly of the A metagenome-wide association study of gut microbiota in type 2...
CTTCTTGGTATCATGCCAGCGATAACCTACCAGAATATCTTCTTTGTAGACCTGCTTGATACTATCACCCGGATAACTCAATTCGTCAAATGCATGCGCACCGCAATCCGTCAATTTCACAGGAAAGGAGAAAGGAAGTTTTCCGCTGGGATTCACTGCACCACTCAGTACATCAGCAAGTGAATTGCCACCCATAGACCCCAGATACCAGCCCTGCAGGAGGGCCGGAACCTTATTCAGCCAAGGCATTTCCACGGCATTACCACTCAACAATACCAATACCATATTTTTATTGACTCTCAACAGAGATTCAATCAGTTCATTTTGTCCGAATGGCAAACCGTATGTCACACGGTCGCCGGCTTCACAATCCTGGAAATGATTCTTATTCAATCCACCGAACAGAATCACAAGATCAGCTTCTTTGGCAAGTTCAGTTGCTGCTGTGCGCAAGGAATCCATCACCGACTGGGGAATTTCTTCTGCACGCCCATACATCGGACGTCCGGCAGCGTAACCTTTCGTATAAACTACCTTGTCACCATAAAGAGCGCGCATACCATCGAGTGGAGATATCATATCTTTTACCTTTAGTTCAGAAGAACCGCCTCCTTCGTTCAACAAGCGGACAGCATTGTCACCTACTACCAGTATACGTTGATATTTAGAGTCATCAAGCGGCAGCAAAGGGGTACCTTTTTTCTGGACAGGTGTGTTTTTCAGAAGCACAATACCCTCATTACCAATCTCACGGGCAGCCTGATAATGCTCTTCACTTGTCAGCGAACCATAAGGTTTCTGACGATTCATCGCCGTGCGGAATATCAAGCGAAGAATACGGGAGGCTTTATCATCCACTGTGCTCATAGGCACCTTACCTTCCTTCAACATCCGGAGATAAGGCTTAGCCAGATAATAATCGTCGAAGGTAAATGCACTTTCTGAGGTCAGACCGTTGGTATAGGATCCCATCTCGATGTCCAAGCCATTCATGGCTGCTTCGTAAGTATCATGGGCACCACCCCAATCGGTTACGACTACACCGTCAAAACCCCAGTCATTCTTCAATATCTTATTCAGCAAAAGATCATTGTGGCAGGCATGCTGACCACGCACCTTGTTATAGGCCCCCATCACGGTCCAGGCACCACCTTTCTGCACAGCAGCCTTGAAAGCGGGGAGGTAGATTTCGTGTAAGGCACGGTTGCTTAGTTGCACATCAATGTGTCCACGCCATAACTCCTGATTGTTCAAAGCATAGTGTTTCACACTTACGGCAACCCCGTTTTTCTGTATCTCCCTAATATAAGGTACACACATCACGCCTGCCAGATAAGGATCTTCCCCCATGTATTCAAAGTTACGACCATTCAGAGGAGTACGATAGATATTAACGCCAGGCCCCAAAAGAACATCTTTTTCCCGATAACGGGCTTCTTCACCAATAGCCTTGCCGTAGATGGCGGACATTTCCGGATTCCAGGTAGCGGCAAGACAAGTCAAGGCAGGAAAAGCAGTAATACTGTCATTAGTCCATTTGGCATATCCCCAATCGTTCCAGTTGATTTCTGCACGAACACCGTGAGGTCCATCACTCATCCAAAGTTCGGGAATACCAAGACGGGGCACACCGGGACTGCTGAATTTGCTCTGCGCATGGCAAAGGGCTACTTTCTCTTCCAGTGTCATACGGTTGAGAACATCTTTTACACGTGCTTCAATGGGTTGCGTATCATCTAAATATACAGGAGTTTGCGCTGTTAAAGTAGTCAATGAACAGGCAAACAGGAGAGTTGAAAAGAGTTGTTTCTTCATTATTATTACATTAAAGATATTACTTTTAGTCGTTGGCGGAATTCATTCATTTCTTTTCGGTTATGAATTAATTCACCACAGAGTAACACAGAGTTTCACAGAGTTTAATCAATTTGAAATCAAAAGAATAGAACTCCGTGAAACTCTGTGTTACTCTGTGGTGAAAACTCATTACTATACCGTTATAAATGAATTCTGCTAACAAGTTACTTTTATTTTGCTTTAATAGCGGTCACTGCCGTTTTCAATCCTTCGGATGTAGCCGTCAGTTTGATGCCTCCAGATTTTCCGTCACTTTGAACAACCACCAGGCACTTCCCATAGAAAGCCTTGCGATGATCAGCTTTGAATTTCTCCATTGAAACAGGACTACCATTGTCTACACCGGCAATAAATCCCGCACCTTGCACATCGAACATGATCTGATTATCGGCATTCGGACAAAGATTACCATCTTTATCCAGCACCTCCACTGTTACAAAACTAAGATCTCTGCCATCTGATTTGATTTCATTCCGATCAGCCGTCAAGCATATCTGTGCTGGTTCTCCGGCTGTATGGATCTCCTTCTCCAATACCGTTTTTCCATCCTTGCGGGAAACGACTTTTACCACACCCGGTTCATACTTCACACGCCATACGACATGAAAATCATCCTTACCTTTTGTACGCACACCCTGCGACTCGCCATTTACAAAAAGCTCGACCTCATCCGCATTATTATAATAAGCCCACATATCTATATCCTGCCCCGGCGCCCAGTTCCAATGCGGAAAAAGGTGCAATACCTTTTTCTCCGGATGCCATTCCGACTGATAGAGATAATACACATCTTTCGGAAAACCGGCCAGATCGACAATGCCGAAATAAGAGCTACGGGCAGGCCAACCGTAAGGAGTCGGTTCACCTAAATAGTCAAATCCGGTCCAGACATACTGTCCGCTGATAAAATCATTATTCTTCACGTGGCGCATCGTGCCCTCATGACTGTTCCCCCAAGGTACATGACAGTTATCATACGAAGAACAGGAGAAACTATCATCAAAATAAGGTTTATCCCAACGTTCAGGACAAATAACAGTTTCGTCACTCGGCATCCGGTAGTAGCCACGCGTCATCAGTGCTGATACACTTTCCGCCACAATGAACGGTTTACCGGGAAATTTCTCGGGTACACCGGCAAACCAATCATCATGATAATTAAAGCCGATGAGATCTAATGCTCCCGAACGGAACAAGTGATTATTCGGGTTCGGTTCATTACAGCCAGCCGTAACGGGACGAGTAGAATCGAGAGCTTTTACCATATCTGCCAGTTTCTTCGTCAGTAAAGAGTTCACACTCATCTCACCTTCTTTCGCCAGCATACTCTGATCATGACCAAAATTCAGAATCAGGTTCGCTTGTTCCAAGGTCAGCGTATCCGCTTTTGCATCCGACCATTGCTCCAGCACTTCGTTGCCAATGCTCCAAATGAAAACAGAAGGATGGTTACGGTCGCGAAGTATCAAATCCGTCAGATCGCGTTCATGCCACTCGTTGAAGTAACGGGAATAATCATGAGCCGTTTTTCTTTTGCGCCACATATCGAACGTCTCATCCATTACGATAAATCCCATACGGTCACAAAGATCGAGCAGTTCTGGTGAGGGAGGGTTATGAGAACAGCGAATGCCGTTACAGCCCATTTCTTGCAGTATCTCCAACTGGCGCTCGATAGCGCGGATATTAACTGCCGCCCCAAGACACCCCAGATCATGATGCATACATACACCATTGATCTTCAGCCGTTCTCCATTCAGAATAAACCCTTTCTGTACATCAAAACGGAAGGTACGGATACCGGTATTCGTACAGTAGTTATCCAATACTTTACCGGTTGTCTTATCAATAAGGATACTGTTCACCTTATATATATAAGGAGTGTTCACGCTCCAAAGATTAGGGTTCTTCACTACAATTTCCTGTTCTACCTCGTTCGGACAGGCAGGTATCACTTGCAGTTCCGATGCAACCTCACCCACAACATTCCCTTCTGCATCCATTAGCCGTGACTGCAACACAACATCTGCCAAGGAAACAATTTCCGAATCAAAAACAACATACGTACCATCCGCCTGCTTCACGGAATCTTGCAGTTGAGCGGCCGCATCATACTGTATTTTAGTACGTATGTTTAGTCGTGCACTGTTCTTCGACACATCTTGCGCCGTGATAAAAGTACCCCATTGCGCTATATGCACGGGGTTAAGCTTCGTAAGCCATACATTACGGTAGATGCCACATCCCGAATACCAGCGGGAATTAGGTTGTTCCGCATTGTCCACACGTACGGCAACTACATTCTTTCCGCCCCACTTGATATGGGGAGTCAGATCGTAACTGAACGAGACATATCCATAAGGACGTAAACCAAGGGAATGACCATTGATAAAGACTTCCGAATTCATATATACACCGTCAAAATCAATATACAGGCGCTTGCCTTCATCCGCTTTGTCAACAGTAAACGTTTTGCGATACCAACCGATACCACCGGGTAATGCCCCTCCTCCTGTTCCGGAAGGATTATCCCTGCTGAACTCTCCCTCGATAGCCCAGTCATGTGGAAGATGGAGGATCCGCCATGCCGTGTCGTCATAATCGGGACGGGATGCCGCAGAGTCATCTCCCAGATGGAAAGTCCAGTCAGCGGTGAAGTCCTGTCGACGGTTATCAGTAACCCGTTCAGCGGAGGTGCAACCTCCCAATACCAAGAAGAGGAGCAAACAGGATATTGGTATTATTAATAGTTGTTTCATGATATTGATACACTCTGCTGCTTCCCATCATACTTCACCGTCACCCCCTTAGCCTTCGCGTCAAAAGGTTGCGGCTTATCCTTACTTACCTTTACAACGTTGAATGTACGTTCTTTCAGCATACCGGGAAATTCTCCTGCACGGTCACCAATAGTCAGAGTGCCTTCCGCATCATTGTAAGTAAACGGGATGGTGGCATACTGTCCTTTTTCGTAGTTATAATTCACACCTTCATCCTCGTACAAAGTGAACTCACCATCTTTACCCGCATATACATATAGTGTGATTTCTTCCGCAGGCTTCTCATCACTATACTGCATTTCCGGTCCGTAAGGCACAATAGCCCCTTCGCGTACATAGAGCGGCATGCGTTCATAGGGAGCGTCCACTTTCAACTGTTGCCCACCGGCCATGTACTTACCGGTATAGAAATCATACCAACCGCAAGTTGCCGGGAAATAGACCTCCCGAGTGCGTGCACCATACTCATACACCGGAGCCGCCATCAACGCCGGACCGAACATAAACTGGTCACTGATATTATTCACCTTTGTATCTGCCGTAAAGTCCATTACCAGCGGACGCATAATCGTATAATCATCAAAATAAGTCATCCCGGCCAATGAATAAATATAAGGCATCATCGTATAGCGCAACTTCGTATAATACACTATAGAACTATAAGCCGGATGTCCTTCGGGAGCTATATTCCACACCTCACGGAACGGATACTGTCCATGTGCACGGAACAACGGGCAGAATGCGCCAAACTGATACCAACGTGTATTCAATTCACGCCATTCCTTATAGTCCGCATTCTCTTTTCCGGTCTTATTGAATTCCTTTTGTCCGTCTTCATAGCGTTTTTCTACGCAGAATCCGCCAATGTCCATCGTCCAGTAAGGAATACCGCTGACTGCAAAATTCAGTCCGGCAGAAATCTGCGCCTTCATATCTTCCCAACGGGTAGCGATATCGCCACTCCATGTTGCGGTAGAATAACGTTGCAATCCGGCAAATCCCGAACGAGTCAGCAAGAATACACGTTTGTCATTGTCTACGGCACGTTGTCCGTCATAAATAGCCTCAGCATTCATCAACGCATACGCATTGAAATATTGGTCGGACGGACCGAGAGCAGTCGGACCACACAAAGCTTTCCGGTAAGCCAAATCCGTACAGTCGCGTACATTCGGTTCACTGGCATCCATCCACCAGGCATCAATTCCGAGGGGATAAAGATGATCTTCCATCTGTTTCCAGAACAGCTTCCGTGCGCCCTCAGCATAAGCATCATAGAAAGAACCGATGTAGCCGGGACCAATCCAGTCACGAATGCTGTCTTTAACGGCCTGCTGATACATCCAGCCTTTTTCATCAAACTCTTTATAATGTTCCGTAGTCATATAGAATTTCGGCCAAACGGAAATCATCATCTTGGCATTCAGAGCATGAATAGAATCTACCATTCCTTTCGGATCAGGGAAACGAGCTTTGTCGAACTCATGACTACCCCAGGCATTTTCCGGCCAGTAGCTCCAGTCGAGCACAATATTATCAATGGGAATCTGACGTTTACGGAATTCCTTCAAAGCATCCAGTATTTCTTCCTGCGTCTTATAACGTTCGCGGCTCTGCCAGTATCCCATCGCCCACTTCGGCATGATTTGTGATTTTCCGGTCAGAGCACGGTATCCACTGATTACCTCGTCCATATCCTCGCCATAAACAAAATAATAATCGATTTCATTCTGCATTTCTCCCCACCACGACTGTTTGTTCTGTTCTTCAGCAGATACAGGAGACAATGCACGCAAACCGCAATAGGATACATATCCATCAGGAATCCATTCAATTTTCAATGGAACACGTTTACCGGCTTTCAAATCTACGGCAAACTTATAACTGTTCGGATTCCAAGCCGTACGCCAACGTTCGGGAACCACCAGTTCACCATCAATGTATACCTTCATATATCCTGCATAATAGAGGATAAAACGGAACCTACCACTCTCCATCGGCTCAATTTCTCCTTCATACGTCACCTGCGAACCCATGAAAGGAAATCCTTCTGGTAAGTTCACGACTTTCGACAAATCTTCCGATTTCAGATGTTCAAAATAAACAGAATCTTCCCGGCGTACCAGTGTCTCCGCTGTTGATTTCTGAGAGGGTACGTATGTTCCTGTCAAAGCACCTTCCTTACCCTCCTTATCATAGAGTTTGAAAACTGTGCTTAACTGTGCATAATCACGTGGATCGCCGAAACGGCAAAGCGAATAACTATCCCACAGAATACCGTAATTCTTATTGGAAACGATAAAAGGTACGGAAACCTTTGTATTATACTGGAAAAGTTCCTCGTTCTTACCTTTATAGTTGAATTCATCAGCCTGGTGTTGTCCCAGTCCGTAGAATGCCTCATCATCGGGTGACTGGAATACCTGACGTACCGTATACGCCTTTGTTCCCTGCACTTCGATAGGCTGGAAACTCCTGCCTTTCTCATCTTCCGCCAAAATCAGGTTACCGGAAGCATCGGTAAAGCGTACTTCACCCGTGGCTTTGGATACAATGGCGCACACCTCTGAGGTTTTTACCGAAACGGCATCTTCACTTTCTTCCACGCTGAAGTCCGTCTTATCTTTTTGGGGAACTATAATCAGGCTTTCCGCCTTTGAAAAGTTTTTTTCGGGAGTGGCTGACACATGAATCAACTTCTCTCCCATTACTTCAACCTTCACCTTTCGCACATCCGTCGGTTGCTGTTGTTCGACATTTACAATAATGCCGTTACTCGTCTTCTCATACCCGCCTCCGGAGCATGCCATCAGCATCCATCCTGCGAGCAAACAAACTGAAGTGTTTTTCAATTTCATATCTTTGTTTTTAAAGTTATTTTCTCCGAGTGTAAAAGTAGGAAATCATACAGTAAACAAGCCCTCCCGATGTTGAAAGGAAAGGGCTTATTTGATTTATAGAAATATCAGATGTTTCAACAATGGGTACTTTTTGTTATTTACCCTCCTTTTCCTGATATACAGAGGGTAAAACACCGAATTCATCCTTGAAATACTTACTGAAATATTTGGGGTTATTGAAGCCCACCTGATAGGCAACCTCCGACACATTCTGCTGGCTCTCGCGCAGAAGTTGTGCCGCACGTTTCAGTCGGATAATACGAATAAATTCTATCGGAGTTTTACCAGTAATCTGCAACAGCTTTTTATAGAGATGCACCCGGCTCATGCCCAGTTCATGACTCAATTCTTCCACAGATAAATCGGGACGGGCAATATGCGTCTCCACATACTTTATCGCATTCTCAATCAGCTTTTCGTCCATCGAAGTGATAACGATTTCACTCGGTTCGGGATCAATACGGGTGCGAAGTTTATTTTTGCTGCTCAAATCTATCAGTTTACGCATGCGCAAAATCAGTACCTCCATATTGAAAGGTTTCGTCACATAGTCATCCGCACCAATCGTCAGACCTTCCACCTTATTCTCTACGGATTGCTTGGCCGTAAGCAACACAAAAGGAATATTACTTGTACGCTTGTCAGCCTTCACCCAACGGCACAGTTCGTTCCCGTCCATTTCAGGCATCATCACATCACAAACGATGATATCCGGCATCAGTTCCGGTATCATCTGCCAGGCTATCTTTCCGTTTCCGGCAGATTCTATACGGAAATACAGACTCAACGTATAACGCATGAAAGAAACAAAATCTTCATTATCATCCACAATCAGTGCAAGTGGCTTCTTCCGTTCTTCCTCATTCAATTCTTCCACTGAAGCAAGTGCCACCGCATCCTCTTCTGCAGCTTCTTCCGAGAGTGGAGTCGCTACGTTCACCACCGAATGTTTCACCGGAATATCTACCACAAATACACTGCCCGTACCCACATTGTCGAACACGCGCACCACACCGCCATGCAGCGTAACGTAATCACGTACCAGGCTCAAACCGATACCACTCCCCGTACTGGGGTTACTATCACCTATACGCTCCGATTGATAGAAACGTTCGAATATACGTTCTTTATCAAGGTCGCTGATACCTACCCCCGTATCGGATACTTTGATTTCCAATGTTTCCGTAGTTCCTTTTATCAGTTCAAGAGAAACATCCACCCGCCCTCCATCCGGAGTAAACTTAAACGCATTAGAGAGCAGATTCATCACTACCTTACCTATTTTATCCTCATCGAACGACATATTCAACGATTCGATTGCCGAGAAAAAAGTGAGATGCACGTTTTTCTTTTCCGAAAGCATCAGGAATGAGTTGCATATAGAGTGAACATACGATACAACCTCCCCCTCCGAAAGATTCAAATGCAACCCTGCCACCTCATTTTTACGGAAATCAAGTAATTGGTTCACAAGATTCAGTAACCGCAATGCATTACGATGCATCAGTTTCAATTGCTCCTGCTTCCGTTCATCATGGGTTTCTTTCATCATTCCTTCCAACGGAGAAATGATCAACGTCAGCGGTGTACGCAGTTCATGGCTCACATTGGTAAAGAAACGGAATTTCATCTGATTGACTTCTTCATTCCGCTCCGCTTCACGTTCCATCTGTTGTATCCTAAACTTATTGCGTTCACGGCGCAGCACAGCATTGCGAGCCAGCAGCAATGTGCCTATCAATAACATAGCATACAGAACATACGCCCAAGGGGTCATCCAGAAAGGCGGTAGGATTACTATTTTAAGGCTTGACTCTTCTGTTCCGGCAAATCCATCACTATTGATTGCCTTCACTTTCAGCGTATAAGTACCGGGTGCCAAATTCGTATAAGTAACGCGGTGCATATCAGCCGCACCTGCCATCCAATCCTCATTAAATCCCTCCAGTTTATACAGATACTGGGTTTTCTCAGGCAAGACGTAATTATCCGATGCAAACAATACAGTGAAGACATTCTGTTTATAATCAAGTTTCACCTCTCTGGCTTTATTCAGCGACTCACGCAGCAAAACACGTCCACCATACTCCTTTCCAACCTCCACTTCTTCATTGAAAAGCTGGAAGCCGGTAAACATCACCTTGGGCAACGTCCGGTTATATTTGATATTCTCCGGTCTGAAAGTATTCAATCCATACATACCTCCCATTGCAATCTCACCCGAGGAAAGACGTTTAATGGAACGTTGATTGAACTCACAGCCCTGCAAACCGTCCTTATCATCATACCTATAATAGTTGAAAGTATAATCTCCGTTTTTTGTATCGATAGAAGGAATTACATTCACTACACCATTGGCCGTAGTCACCCACATATTTTTATTATCATCTTCTACGATACCGGTAATAAATACCCTAGAATCGTTCTGCGAAAGAGGAACTACCTGTAAATGGTCGTTCTTCGGATTATAGAGATTCAGTCCTTCACGTGTTCCCACCCATATCAATCCCCGGCTATCCTCATAGACCTGGTTAATGCTCTGATTGGAAAAGCGGATACTTCCCGACTGGTTGCCTACCAGATTCGTTATTTTCCGGGTAGTCAGATCCATTATGGATACCCCCGTAGAAGAAGTACCGATTATCAGACGATTATCACGACTCATACATAAAGAGGCTATATGATTGGAAATAATTCCGGAGTTACTTATCTTATAGGTGGTGAACTCACCTGTCCCCGGATTCAGACATTGTAAACCGCCTCCCAAGGTTCCAATCCAGATATTTCCGTTCTTATCTTCTGCCAATGACCAGACATTGTTATTAGCCAGCGAATTATCATCTCCCGGTCTATTCCGGTAATGCACGAAGCGATTGCCGTCGAAACAATCCAATCCTTCCCAAAATGTCCCTATCCAGAGTTTACCGTCCTTAGCTTGCAACAAACTTACAATGACATTCGAAGCAATAGAGTTTCCTCCCGGTGAGTATGCATACAGTTTCTTTTCATCCGTCTTCGGATTCCAACGTATCAACCCGGCGTCATTGGTACCCAACCACAACGAACCGTCATTACTTTCTTCCAGACAGTTAATATCTCCCAAATGGTTGATGCCGAACTTAAAAATGCCCTCATCATAATAAGCCACACTTTTCTTATAAGTACCTATCCACATCACACCGCCTTCATCTTCATAAAGCACATTGATGGTATTATTGGGCAAACCGCGTTCGTCATCCACATCATACGTAAGCGAGACAGTTTCACCAGTCGCCTTATTCCAGATATCGATGCCATCCTGGTCCTTTCCAAACCAAATACGTCCCTGCTTATCCTGAGCTACTGCTACGATATGCGCCTGACCTCTATCGCTGAAATTCCATTGTGAATGCCACTTCCTGTCAGACAAATCGTAAGCCCATACACCCGGGGCACCATATATCCATAAATCTTCATCCTTATCCACATACAGGAAGAAGATATCAGTACGCGTTCCCATGTGCTCTGCAATATCTGTCAAAGTCCATTTTACACGTACCGTCTCACGGTCGATACAGATTACACGCCCGTTATCATATACCAACAGAATGCCATCTTTACATTCGGCCATGTCTATAATGACACCTTCGGGTATTCCTTTCTCACCGAAAGGCAAGGATACAGCATTCTTTTCACCGGGACGATAACAGTAGCACCCTTTCCCGTCTATGGCAAACCAGGTATTCTTTTGCTTGTCGACAAATACATAGCAGGGTGTTCCGTCTATCCCTATATCCCACATCCGGGAACGAACATCACAGACAAAGCTCTCCGTATCCCAGTTATAAATGACATATCCGTTTTCTCCCGTCCGTATCCATAAACGTCCTTCACTGTCTTCCACTATCTTCTCAATATAGTTGTCAGGTAAAGACGCAGAACCATTGTCAGTGCTCCGGAATACCTTGAAACGATATCCGTCATAACGTGCCAGTCCGGCAGCGGTGCCGAACCACATAAAACCTCTTGAATCTTTATAAATGGCATTGATTTGGTTGCTGGGCATTCCGTCCTTAACCTCCAGATGTTTGAACATAAAGTCGTGTGAAAAGGCAGAAAAACATGCCACAACGACTGAAACGATAAGTAAAATCAATCTCTTCATAGTAGTAGATATAGGAATATCGTTAACATATTGCAAATGAAACAAAAAGGAATTGTAAAAACAAGGTTTTCAATGTGTTTTTTTATCATTTCATACCCCATCATTTGTTTCCCGGACAGAAAAGAAGGAAGTAACTTCCCTCACAGAAGCTACTTCCCAAAACCAATCAAAAAAAAACCTGTATTAACAACAATCCCTGTATACACGAGGGGTATTTATGAAAACCTATTGCGGTGCATTGTCATAGACGGATTGCAATGTATAAGATGCATCTTCTGTAAAGATGGCCTTTTTCATCACTTCTACTATTTCCGCTGCATTATTCAGATAATCACCGGTAGCATGATTAAACAAGCCTGATTCTTCCTTTCCACTACCTGTACCGCCATTATCCCAATAAACAGGAGCCAATCCGTATTCTTTCGCTGCTTTACATATATATTCCAGATAGTACTTGCGGAAAGATTCCGCACGGTCAGTCGTCCGGCTTACACATCCCATTTCACCAATATATACCGGAATGCCCTTATCTATATACGTTGTCTTCAAACTATTGAATACATCTTTCACATTGTCTTCGTCTCCCCAGTTAGCTTTCTTATCGGCAGCGCCGGTATGCCCCCACTCCGAATACTTTGCATCCAGTGTATATTCATTCGGATCATAGAAATGAACAGATACCATCAGACGATTCTGAACTTTATCAGTCGGCAGTTTGAAGTTGCTCACCGTAAGTGCCACATTGGTACAATACCCCGGCACACCCAGGAAACGATTGCTATTACCACCACCTACAGCACGTACCGCATCTACAAACACCTGATTCCAGTCGTTCAATATTGAATATTGTTTTCCACCATCATTACGGTTGTCGCCCCAGCCCCAACCGCCATCATGAATTTCATTCATCGACTCGAATGCCAGAAAGTTGCCCTTATCCTTAAAACGTTCGGCTATCTGTGTCCATACAGCTTTCAATTCTGTTTTAATTGCGGTATTTTTAGTTTCATCCTGAGCAGCATCTTTAATGCTAAGCCAGTATTCACTATCAGCTCCATCGTGATGAATATTGACAATAGCATTCAGTCCGGCATTTTCTGCATATCCTACTACCTCGGCAACACGATCCATCCAGGCTTTCTCTATTTCATAACCGGGGGCGTCTCCAATATGTCCCATCCATGTAACAGGAATACGTACGGTAGTAATACCCGCAGCAGCCAATTTATCAAATAAAGCCTGTGTCGTCTTTTGATTCCCCCAGGCCGTTTCATTGGCCACACCACTATTATGCGCATCCAACTGATTACCCAGATTCCAACCCAATCCCAGACTTTTAGCTACAGTCCAGGGATCTTCACCTGCTATTTCATTCGAACTTATCTCACCTCCCGCCAACTGCTTCACGGTCACAGTTGTTGCTGGCAAGTCACCCAAAATAAAAGTAATGGTACCGGTACGTTCTTTTCCGGTATTGGCAGCGATGATAAAAGTCTTCGTTTTATCCACCATAGCGCGTGTTTCTGTTTTCTCGGTAATCCAGCTATCATTAATAGTTATAGTTGGTTCACCGTTAGTCATCACTTTCACAGTGATAGTACCACCCGCTGCCGATATGTCTTCAAACAAGACAGTCTCCAGATCCAGTCCTTCGGTAGCTGTTTGAATGACATTGAATGTCTCTGTCAGGTTACCACCTTTCACAGTAATAACAGATGTACGATTATCGGTAGTTGAATTGGATTTTACATCTATCGTATATTTAAAGACCGTAGCAGAAGCTGAAACTGTCGGAGTCACTACGCACCAATCCTGGTTACTGGTAACTTCCAACGTCACATTCGATTTCACAGAGAGTGTGTTTGTACCTCCGGCTTTGGAAAAACTCATTCCATTCGCCAGAATGTTTTCGGAAATTGTTATTTCCGGTGTTACAGGATCATTGTCATCACTGGAACATGCGGCAGCGAAAGCAGAGAGAGCAATCGTCAACAGCAACAGATAAGCTTTAATTTTATTCATGAGCATTATGTTTTTCGTTCTCAAATATTAGGTTATGGATAGAAATCCGTGTTGGCAAAGATAGGGCAAAGCAGCCACACAAAGCGTTTAGGATGTTATATGGAAGGGTATAATTTGTTATTACCCCTGGACGAAAGGTTTCCAATAGGCGACATACCATTTATCGCATTTCCCCCGGGTTCCTGCTACAAAACGGGTAGACTTGCGATATACCACCACTTATTCCATCCAAGCGTAGGACCAACACTCTGTGTAAAATGTTTCCAAAAATAAGAAGTATGCAATAAATGCATATTATTCAGGGGGATTGTGCGCTATTGAGTATTTCATAGTTATTTAATTTAAGTAACGTCGAACTATTACTCAAATGCACTGAGAAACATAAATACTGCTTAAAAGAAATAGAATTCATTGGGATATTCTTTCAACTATTTCAGATGCGATCTTCGATAAGTTTGCTTCTGAGTTATATCCGCGTTTTCTGTCTATTATAACTACAGGAATATCAAAGATTTGATCGCCTTTATCTTCCCACATGAAATTGTTGTATGCGGATATTCCTGCAAATACAATTATTTTAGGTTTAATATTATCTCTAACCAAGGTTCTTACAGGCTTTACGATATCTTTCCATTCGTTTATTCCCAATTCTTTTTTAAGTCGTGAGAGTTGATTCAAGTTATTAGTAGCCAACGGGCATACATTCATAAACATTATTTCTTTCCCGAATGTATCATACCATTCTGGCTTTTCGCCTTTCACAAATTCACCTTTACCTAAACCGAAGGCAACCTTACAAATGATTTTAAGCATATTTTCAACGAAACCATTCCCCCGCTTTATTTTCAGCTCATACCATGAGCTTCCTTCGCAATAATTACTTTTGGTAAACCAGTCCAGTGCAATCGTTTTACCATCCGAACGATAAACAAGTCTACTTAAAGGATATACACTCTCATCCCGGTAGAGATTACTATCCCCTGTCAATATCCGAAATGGAACCTTATTATCATTGTTCCGATAATTAGTTTCATTATAAAGCCCTGGTCCCGGATTTATTCCCATAAACAATATTTCCGGTTGATAGATAACAGGACCGTTTACAGTAATAACCCCTTTCCAATCTGCAAATCTACCGTTCTGATGCCCTTCCTTTAACTTTTCTATTATTGAACTAAATTGGTTTTGGTATTCGATAAAGCTACTCACTGTTGCATCAAAACTATTTTCCATAATATGTATATTATTGGGGTTAATGGAACAAAGATATGGAATAGTTGTCCCCTATTATAATTTTATCTGATTTATTTTCATACCCAAACTTCCATAACCGATTTTTCACAGTTGACTATCAAAGTATTACAAATAATCAATTTGCTGTTTACAAGAAGTTAAGAGTTTGTCGACAGGAAGTTAACTTCTTGTTGACAAACTCTTAACTTCTTGCAGACATGAAACAAGAGATTTCTCTATTACTTTACAAAGAGCACTTTGTATAAAATACAAAGAGGTTGTTTCTTGAATATATCATTTTATTCAGCAAACCAAACAATATATAAACTTTTGTCTTAATTTTCTTTCTTTTCGCTAACATACAGGTCGCATAAAAAAGCGAAACAGCCTCCTTTGAGCATAAATGAGTTAATATTCATGCAACATTTTACACGTTTATGGAAGCAAAGTGCATCGGAGAACTGCACGATATTAATACCGGACGTGAAGGATATATACATCGGACACGAAGGATATTAAGCTCCTTCACGCAGGAAGTTAATGTCGTGCGCGAAGGACATATATATCGTTCGTGCAGGAAGTGGAATTCTGCCATAGTCAAGCGCGAATTGATGGAAGGAAACGGGTAAAACCGGAAAAAAACAGTCTATTTCAACTGTTGCGAATTTTATATAGTTCTGTTAATTAACAGCATACAAGTTTTTGTTCGCTTGTTTTCTTGGTAGTTGTCAGTTGGTTACAAATACGGAATTCTAAGCGTAGTTTAAAATACAAAATGATATGCTAAACAACAGCATCTTTAATAATAGTACTCTTTGAAATGAATAGGGAGCGGGAAAAGCATCTTCGCCTTCCCCACTCCCTATTCATATATATTCCCAACTCTGGAATGTATCACATCCTCTCCTCTATTACCATTGAGGAACAGCAAAAAGCTTATGGAACGTAAATTTCACTTCCATAGAAGTGCTGAAACCAAGCTCCTTGATTACATCTCCATCAGGTGTACCGAAAGCACAACCCGCATTCTTTGTTGCCCCATAACAGTTCCAAAGTTCCAGACGATATTTGGAGCCATCATTGGTATCAAGCACTTTTGTCGCATCAAACGTTACCTCTAAACCATCAAGATAGAGATTATCCAACACTGCATGCGTACCAGGGAAGAAACCGTAAAGATCCGCCACTTCAATGAAAGTCATAATGGAACCAGCTGCACAACCAGTACCTTCATACTTGATGTCGAACTGCGGGGTAACAAGACTATATCGGAAGTTTTCATATTTCACTTCTAATGCACCTCCGGCATTATACCCCCATGTACCTGCACCATCCCAATTAGGAATAGTAACCAGATTAGGTGTATACGTGCCTGTACCATTGCCATCAATAAAAACTGTATAAGTAATCGCCAGACTATTGTTGAAGTGGGGTGCCGATTCGGAACCCATATTCTGGGAATTGCTGAAAGCACTGTTCAACACTTTGCCATCCGCCGCACCTACACCATAAATATTGAATAACTCGACACGATAGGTTCCTTTACCCTCAATATCTCCATAGAAGAAATTATTGGCATTGAACTGAATAGCATTGCCGTCGCACTTCATCTCGTCAATACGAACGAAAGCATTAGGATATCTGGTCAGCAAGTCCGGAAAATCGAGGGTAAACACCACAACATCGGCAGATGAGCCTTCGTAAGTGAATGTGTGCTGACCTGCCAACGCATCCGGAGACAGACGCGCGACCTCAGTTCCCCAAGTACCACCCCAACTGGAATCTACACAAATTAATGATACCGGAATTTTGGCATCGGCTTCCGCCTTACGCTGACTGTAATAGTTGACAGAGTAAGCATATTCATCGGTATTGGGAAGAGCAATCTGCAAACCGTCACTCGTCAAGGACAGGATATTCAGCTTACCACTCTTTCCCGCTACCCAAGTATTGGCACAAAGTACATTGATATCAATGTCAATCACTTTGTTCGCCTCATCAATAGTATATTTACCTATTTCATCAGTAGCTACACCGTCATCAGTCAAACGATGGATATTGACAGTTCCGTCTTCGAAAAACTCCATGTAACCATAATCAACTCCATAAGTATAACCAATCCAACCATTCTCAGTACCCATTTCCCAATGAATTTCTTTTCCGATATTGGGCTGTCCGTTAGATACTATAGCCCAGTCGTACGTTTTGCCCCACTGCGTGAACGGACCTTCGAATACATGTTGTTCACCATCCTGACCATTGTCAATATACCATTTACTATAAAGCAATGAGCGGTCAAACGGAACATTCTTGGCGGTAGAAACGGCACGAATAGCCAAAGCTTGATAGACAGGAGTGGTGGCACGAGTAGCAAGAGCACTATTGAAGTGATAGCTCATGGCAAACTGAGTATCAGAAACATTGATGGAACCGGAAAGATAGCAGCCTTCCACACCAACACCGGTAGTAGTGCCCTGTGTGCGCGAACCTGCGGCAGGCATAAAGATAGAGTTTCCGTTAGGACCGGTGAACTTATAGCCGGCAACACCTTCCACTTCCACCCACTCTCTGGTACAGAGGGCAAAGAGTTCTTCAAACTCAGCAATGGTAGGCATGGTCACTTTACCTTCAAATGCTTTATAGGCAAGGTCATTAGCTGTTTTGTAGATATCGGCAGAAGCATAACTTGCAGGATCGATACTGGTATTAAAACCTGTCTTATCACCGAAACCGAACAGACCACCAATTTCCGTTTCTGAGGTAGCACCTAAATTGTACTTTGCCCATTTAGTAGAAAGCCCAAGGTCAACAAGGTCATTATCAAGATCAAACGTATGCCCAGTCGTAGTGAATGACTTTTCTTCACCATAGACCATACCTGCACCGAGATCAAGATAAGCCACATAATAATAAGTAGTATTGGCCAACAAGCCTTCTACATCTACCGTATAGCTTTCCTTAGGAACAGTAGCAATACGTACACCGGCACGCACATTTTCCGTACCTTCTATACCCGACACAATGATACCACCTTCCGCATCCGCAGGAAAGCCAATAAGCGAACCAGACAAAGTAACCTTGTTAGCACCTATCTGGGTAGCATCGCCGGTAGTAGCACGAGCATTAGTCAGTACAAGGCTCTTTACTTCACCTTTATAAGTAACTTTGCCTTGTAAAGTGACATAAGCCTGATAATAGATAGTTTGATTCAAGCTGCCATTTACCGTGGCAGTGAATGTTTCACCGCCCGTAGCAATAATCCTTTCGGTGAGTGCATCGGCCGCAGCACCGTAATTAAAACCAATGACATAAGCACTTGAAGCCTGGCTTTCAAGCCCAGATACGGTACCATGTAATGTTGCTGATGTGGCAGTCACATCTGCCGAACCTGTTACCACGGAGTTATCAGTAAGCAATGGCTGTTGGTTTATGGCATAATCGTCATCGCTGCATCCCGTCGCCCAAATACCCATGACGAGAGCCATTATTCCGAATAATATTTTGTTCTTCATTATACTAATTCATTTAAGTGATTACTCAATAGTCATGGAAACAATCTCAACCTGTACATTCGGGCTTCCATCTTCCAAGGTTTCCACTGTAGCAAGTCCCTTGTTCTGGATTCCGATGATAAGACAGCAATTGGTTTCAAAAGTTTGCGTAGCACCTGTAGTGTTTGGCAATGATACTGTCTGGATTGCTCCCGCAGTTGTATCGAATTTCGAAGCATACTCCAAAGCGTAACAACCATCTTCAAACGAATCTCCGATTCTGTTTTCCATAATCACAGTTTTAGGAGCTGCACCCTCGTTCCAGGTTATACCACTCAGCACCTTGTACTGAATCTTCAAAGTCTGGTTCTTTTTTAGCTTAACTTTCGTTATGTCGATACATTCATTCTTACCACCCCATGAGTTATAAAGCTGGATACGCAAACGATCAGGATTTCCATCACCAAAGATGATTTCCAACTTACTGTTGTCCACTTTGATTTCGGTGGGTCCTTCCGTCCCGCCGCTAATCTTCTTATAGAGCAGATTAGCTACAAGATAAGAATTCACCACGCCATTCTCATCTTTTGATTCGGGAACACCAATGACCAGTGTCTCACCAGCCTCCATGGCAAGTACCGTAAAATCTTTGCTTGTAACAGCAACCGTACGCTGATCACTGGAAGCGGTAAGAAGGGTGATTTCGCTATCGAAGGTTATTACGCCCTTTGCAACGCTTACCTTACCACTGGCTTCACCGAATTCATAATTATAAGAGCCATCGGAAGCCTTACTTAGGATAAGTTCAAAATCTTCCACCTCATCACCGGCAGCAGGAGCCCATGAGTCGTTGTACACACCTCCCGTTACACTTTCCCATTTCTGTACGTTAGGAGAACCGTTCCACCACAACCAATCGTAAGGTGCTTCGGTATCAAGGTTAAATGTCATCTGGTTACCGACATAAGTCACACCGTTGATTTCGGTCGTGAAGAGGTCATCAAGAAGATTATCGAATGTGGGAAGCACGGGGGCTACTTTCTCAATCTCTCCACTATCTTCTTTGGGAATGCATTCACCCTTGGTTTCAATCACTTCTTCAGAAACAAAGTTCCATACAATATACCAGTTACCTTCGGAATTGGTACGTTTAGTTACTAATTGCAATATATACGGAGTAAGTTCTATTATCTGTATATCTTGCGTGTAGTTAGCACACATATCATCGGCATTCACGTTGTGCATGGAGTAGCAATCGGTGAACGAGATGGTAGGTTTAGTCTTTTCAGTAAGGTTCATATTGAACTTGCCTTTCATGTTTGCACCTGTGCTTGAGCCTTTTTCTCCGGATTCACCACGGTACATAGTAGCCACACAGCCGTTGACGGCATCCATGCTGAAAGTCATATATGAGTCCATGTAAGGATCTGTTGCAGGGATAAGCCAGCTTTGAAAACCCGGATCCCAGTTGGGTTTCCAATTTCCGGTGCCGAAGACGATGTCTTTGTAGACTCCGTTATCCACATCATCCTGAGTATAGCCAGCACCGTCACCATCAGGATCGTAAGGAGACAAATACATCACAGGCCCCGAACACTGACCGATACCATAGTTCGCATCGCAAGGATACCATTTCTTACTAACCCCTTCAGCCAATGTCTCAGCATCAGGCAGAGCATTACCCGACTTAAAGTTCTTATCGGACAGCAGGAACCATTTCTCATCTTCCAGCAATGAGAAATCGTTTTGTGCTAAACTGAAAGTATAGGGTTCGCCATACACGACACCGCCGGGCGTCTCTACGCCGAAAGTCACCTCATACGAACCTGCAAAAGGTAATTCAATGGCAAGTTCACTTTCTTGCGAACGTCCCTGAGGAGTAACCCACAGCGGAGTACAACCGGTGATATTTGATTTGAGGCGTACTTGATTTCCTGCGATAGTCACAGTGTAGGCAATACCTTCCGCCAAGTCATCGGATACATAGGTCTTCTTACCCATATCATATTCATCGGGTGAACAGGCCGACAACATCAGCACCAAGCCTGCAATGAGCGAATATATATAATGATTCAATTTCATATCTTATTATTTTTAATGTTTTTCCTTGATAAACCTAAGCCTTCATGGATTTACCAACCGGCATTTTGAGTAAGCACATTACCCGAAAGGGTGATTTGTGTATTAGGAATCTGCATCAAACCTTTCTTCGAAGTGAAGTTACTTTCGGAGAACGAAGTGGTTGCCTCATTTCCGCCATTTGTCACCTTGGCACCATTTTGTGCGGCAGTAATAATACGTGCAGCGTATGCACCATCCTTCTCATAACGCATCAGGTCCCAATAGTGAATACCCTCGAAAGCCAGTTCAATAGCACGTTCTTTACGGATGTTTTCAATACTGTAAGCCAGTGTTTCACCGGGATATACACGCTGGTGAACCTGATTCAATCCGTCGGCATTGCCATTGAGCTCGGAATGCATCAGCAATACATCAGCATAGCGCATGATAGTGTAATCTTGATAGTAAGTAACATTCTGATGCTGTTCACCCAACTTAAATCCTACTTCCTGACGTGTACCATCGGCAAAACACATCGGCGCATACTTGCGGGTATAATAACCGGTATATTCATACGAATCGGTAATGTCAGCATCAAAACCGGCCTCACTACAACTCCATACACAAGCGCTGAAACGGGGATCATTCTTATATTGCTCCACGAAAGTGGGAGTCACCGGACAAGCGCCCCAGCCGCTGGCAATGCATACGCTCGTAGCATTCCTGTTACGTGGTCCCAAATAGACCGAGAACGTATTACCATCACCATTACCGTTATAGTCATGAGTAGTATTCATCTTCAGGTTGAGCACTATTTCCCTTGAGAGTTTGCCTTGTCCGGCTTTCCAAGCGGAGCCGTCATACCACTTGCCGGCGTATGTCGTATTCCAGGCATAAGTGTCGCCACTCGAAGCATCAGTAGTACAAGCAGGCATCCAGAAGTCGGCATAGTTTTTCTCCAGTTCATATTTTCCATTCTGCACCACATCGTTGATAGCAGCCACTGCCTCAGCCTTGGTGCATGAAGGGTGTTCGGCACCGTAATAACCGGTATGGTAAAGATAGGCACGAGCCATCAATGCCTCTGCCGCATATTTGGTGATGCGACCATCGTTAGTATCGTTATTATCCAAGGGATAAGCATCGGCAGGAATATGTTCGATGGCATATTTAAAGTCTTCGAAAATGAGCTGATAAACATCACTTGCCGGAGAACGGGGAATATTCTCTTCGGAAGGAGCGGTAAGCAAAGGAACATCTCCAAACATACGTACAAGATCGAAGTAAAGAATACCACGAATGGCATGTGCTTCTCCCATCACTCGTCCTTGTGCCTTGATGTCCCCTGCCCAGTCGATATTATCTTCCTGAACAATAAGCTGATTACAACGGAATATAGCTTTATAATAGTTCTGCCAATCCACATTAAAGATATCATTGTATGAAGGAGCGATCCCCAGATTGAACTGGTCAATCACATTGTTGTTTTTAGCATCAGAAAGGCCAAGACCTGCAAAAGCCTGCTCGGAAGCAAACTCCGCCAGCAAATACATACCTACTCCTTCATCTGAAATAGTACGTTGCCATCCATCATAACAACCCACTAAAGCCATTTCTGCGGATTCCAAATTACTGTAAGCCGTTTCAGTGTTCAAATCCTTTTTTGATGAAGTGTCAAAGAAGTCTTCACATGACGTGAAAGCTAAAGCTGACACAACGAGCGCGCTCGTTAATAATATATGTTTTGTATTCATATTACTTTTCTTTTTCATGATTTAAAACGCAAGATTAATACCTACAATGAAGGTACGGGGGTGTGGATAGTAACCCATATCTACTCCCGACACCCATGTCTGGTTGGTCGTACCGTCTGAATTCTGTTTGTTACCGTCTGTACCGTTGTATGAACCGATTTCAGGATCCATACCATCATACTTAGTCAGTGTGAAGAGATTCTGAGCCTGCACATAGAGGCGCAATTTAGACAGCCCCTTCCAAGAGATGAGACGTTTGAAGTCATAACCCAGAGTAATATTCTGCAAACGGATGTAGTCACCATCCTGCAAATAGAGATCAGAGAATTGCCAGTTACCTACATCACCATAGGTTACACGGGGAATCCGATTACTGGTACCTTCACCCGTCCAGCGATTCAGTATCTGACGACTGTAATTGGACTGTGAGGAGTTTGGGTCACGATAAGATTGAGCTATCTGGAAACCGGCGGCACCGGTAGCGTTCAGACTAAGATCGAAACCTTTATAACCCAAGTTAATATTGAAACCGAATGTGTATTTAGGAAGTCCGTTACCCAAGTCTACTTTATCCTTGGCGTCGATGACACCATCATGATTCACATCTACATACTTCACATCACCGGGTTGTACACTGCTTTGGTACACACCATTTCCGGCAGCAATCCAATCATTAATCTCCTGTTTGTTCTGAAAAATACCGGCTGTTTTGAAGCCCCAGAAGTAACCTATAGCATGACCATTCTCAGCACGGTAGAACTCTTCCGCATTACTATAGATTTGATTGGTAGCACCATGAATAATACCATCTTCGGTAGGGATACTTCCCACTTCGTTGTGGTTGTATGCTAAGTTGGCACCTACGCTATAAGTGAAATCCTTCCCTATTTGGTCATTCCAGGAGAGCCCCAGTTCAACACCTTGGTTTTTCACATCACCACCGTTGATAATAGGACCACTGGTACCTGCCGTTGCCAATACGGGAGCTTGTACCAACCAGTCCTTGGTATTCTTGATATAACCGTCGGCAGTAAGTGCGAGACGCCCATTCAGAAAACGGGCATCGATACCCACATTATATTGTTCAGAGGTCTCCCATTTCACTTTTTCATTGGCCAGACGGCTGGTATAAGAACCCGTAACCCAGGCATCTTGACCTCCACCGGAACCAAAGTTATAATTGGTATTCGTGGTGGACACAGGAGCAAGATATTGATAGCAGTTGATATTGGCATTACCTACCTGCCCCCAGCTGACACGTATCTTTAAGAAATCGAACCAGGATTTCACCGATTCCATGAACTTCTCTTCGGAGATAGTCCATCCGGCAGATACTGAAGGAAAATATCCCCAGCGGTTACCTTTGGCAAACTTCGATGAGCCATCGGCACGCATGGTGGCATTCACCATATAACGTTCTTTCCATGTCCAACCCAAACGAGCGAAATATGACATACCACGGGTAGAGTCGTAAGGAGAACCTTTCACTGTCTTATTTTCCGTACCGTTGGTATTTACCAGATAAGCATGATCCCAATCATCGAATCCGGGGATAAGACCAGTATTGGAGCCTTCGGTATTACTACCATCATAGGTAGACAATTCACTACCTATCAAGGCATTGATATGATGTTCAGTAGCAATATTGAAATCGTAAGAGAGAGTATTGGTCCACACCATCGACAGACCGTGACCATGACTTTGATTCACTTTGCTCACGGTGTTGGCCGTTTGCGGGGTAAACTGATACTTCGGTGTATAGGCACGGTATTCGGAAGCGCCGTAGCTGATACCGTAGACCGTTTTAAATCTCAAGTTTTTGATGGGTTCAATCTGCACATATACGTTAGCATCGAGCGAACCATTCTTGCTGTTGTTATAGCGATTCACCATCATGTTTCCATAAGGATTACCATCGTTTACATTCCAGTCGGAGTTTACCGTAGAATTGTAGTTGCCATCAGCATCATAAACGGGAATAATAGGAGATGCGGAGAAAGCACTGCGCAGGTTGTTATTCCAGATGTTTCCCGTACCCATGCCTCGTGTGTCTTTCCAGACAAAACCCACATGTTCGCCCACAGTCACCAGTCCGTTCCACATCTTATGTTCAGAGTTGACGCGGAAGTTATATCTTTTATAATAAGAAACATCTGAGCCACCAATCAGGCCATCCTGACCAGTGTAGCCACCTGAAATAGCATAAGTAGAAGTTTTGGAACCACCTGTGAACGAGAGGTTATGGCTGGTAGTTAATCCGCCATCTTCAATAGCCTGGTCAATCCAATCAGTATCATATATATTCCCCCTGGCATCATGTATGGAGCTAAGCGAAGCCCAATCCACCGGCGACATGCCTGAGTTGAGACGAGCTTCATCCATAATACTCATATACTCTGAAGCATTGAGCATACTGTATTTACGACCTATCGTCTGCCAACCGGCAAAACCATCATAGCTGATTCTGCAAGTACCTTCCTTACCACTTTTAGTAGTAACCAACACTACACCATTGGCAGCCTGCGCACCATAAATAGCAGCCGAAGCTGCATCTTTCAATACATCGATACTTTCAATATCAGCAGGATTCAAAGTAGAAATGTCGCCACCCACACCATCGATAAGATAGAGAGGCTGAGAATTACCCACCGTACCCAATCCACGAATGGTTACACTCATGCTGGCACCCGGCTGTCCGGAAGTAGAGACAATGTTCACACCGGGTGTTTGTCCCTGCAAAGCAGAGAGAGGGTTCGTCGTGTTCAGTTTAGCAATGTTTTCACCCTTCACCTGAACCGTAGCACCGGTTACCAGCTTCTTCTTCTGAACGCCATAACCTACCACGACTACTTCATCCAGCATTTCGGTATCTTCTTTTAATGAAACATTGATAACCGAAGAATCACCTACTTTAAATTCCTGAGATTTGTAGCCGATATAAGAGAATACCAGCGTTTGCCCGGTTTGGGCTGTTACGGAATATTTACCGTCCATATCGGTTATTCCACCGGTGGAAGTCTCTTTCACCTGGACGCTGACACCAATCAACGGCTCATTGTCCGTGGCAGATGTCACAACTCCCGAAATGGTTTTGCTTTGAGAAGGGATAGCCTGAAGACTACTGATTGCAGGTACCAGAAGTAGCAGTACCAATGCAACACGGCATAAATGCAAATTTATGCACTTTTCAAAGAATGTCTTTCTCATTGTACATTGTTTAATGGTTAATATCAAAGATTTTATTGTGTTCTTTTTCGTTTACAAAAGAAACCACGACAAATGTATGGAATGAAGTTGAAAGACTTTGAAAAGAATGTTATGAAGAGGAGACAGATTGGTTAATCCTCACTCCTGAAATGTTACTAATAAAGGTACAATTTGTTTTTATCCCCCTCACAGAGGTACTATGAAGGGGATAATGACTTACTGATTCACAACGAAATTACGTATCTGACACCCGGTTCTCTCACCTTTGGCTATACGCAAACGCAAGGTATGCCGACCGGAAACCAGTTCTGTTTCCAGCATATACACCCATGGAATATATAAGTTCCGGCTCCAATCAGTAAATGTATCCAGCTTCTTGAACGGAGCGCCATCCACACTGTATTCCAGCACACAGGCTTGCGGACCGGCTGCGCAGAAGATACCTACAGCGCGTCCTTCAAAAGAGAATGAAAGACTGGCTCCGGCACGATCAGCCACCAACATGGGAACATGTACGAAACCTTTACGGGTATTCCCTTTCACTGTAGGCGTCCAGTCATCCACCACTTTCCAACCATTCAGTTGCTTGGCAGAACGGATATCCGCAAATACACCTTTATCATAAGAATAGGAATCTATCGGTTTTTCCGGCACCTCATGTGCCCGGACGGTTTTCTTTACCACGTCGCCACTCCATTCAAGGTCGAAGAGACGGTTAATAGCGGCAGCATAATATGTATGACCATTCCAAGCAGGATGTGTGCCACCAAATTCTTTCCAATCAAACTCACCATCGCGCATACGCTGCGCCACTTCTTCCGCCAGATTGATAGAGGAAACATAATAATGATTGGCTACACTTTCATGATTCATAATAACCTGGGGTTGTATACCCTTGTCCAACAAAGGTATGAATGGATCGTAAATAAAGTGAAGCATGACAATATCCATTTCCGGACTGACAGTACGGGCATGACGAATAATACCCTCCATACCGCGCGTCTGCCGGATATAATCGAATCCGTTTGTATCATCATTTACCGCTGCCTCAACAAATAATAGATCAGGCATTCCTTTCTGCAACACATCATTTTCAAAACGGAAAGCATGAGGAGTGCTTCCGGTAGAAGGTATTCCGGCATCAATGAACGTAAATTCA
>ERZ860388.684-NODE-684-length-25828-cov-2.691615_pt1 | contig 25828 bp, 29 predicted proteins | sample MGYA00509978_ERZ860388 | MGnify/ENA primary metagenome ERZ860388 (study PRJEB30046, sample SAMN00715225) | human gut metagenome | study: EMG produced TPA metagenomics assembly of the A metagenome-wide association study of gut microbiota in type 2...
AGAGGTTCTATTATTGAGAATAAGTATTATACTATTGAGAATATACCATCTCATTATAGAACCTCTTAAATAAACCTTTCTTCGTTACCGTCATCTATTATTTATTTTCTGATAATTTGCTATAAGTCAATGACTATTTATTATAGTAGATTGAAGAATATTATTAATGATATTTTTTAGATCAGCCATATAGAAATATGTACGACGATGACAAAAAGGATGCTGTAAATATAGCTAAGCCTGAATTCTTGCGATATATTTGTGAAATTACAAATCATAACAAATCAATAAAATGAAATATAGCGTTTTAGAATTTGCTGTCAATGTTAATTGGATTAATATAGGGGCTAATATAAAAGAATCACAGTGGATGGATTTTGATGTTAGCGGGAAATATTATAGAAGCAGAGCTTATATCGGACTATCCCATAAACTTACAAAAAGGGAAGATGGAAGATTCACTATGTATTGTAATCGTACCCCATTATAATGCTAATAACTGCTTTATAGTCACAAGATATCACATACTGTATTGTTATAGAAATTAAATATATGATAACAATGTCACCGATGTCTTGATTACTTCCGTTTCTACTGTAACGGTAGGGTTCTATTCACAATTAAGAGTATACGAATTCTAATAGATAATAATCTAAAGATATAAATATGAAAATATATAACAAATCGGTTAAAGGTGCAGGTCACATTGATTCTGGACTCCCTTGTCAGGATTACTCAATCAGTCAGTCATTTGACAAAGGTTGTATTATCGTAATTTCAGATGGACACGGTGGACAAACATAAGTTGGTTCAAAACTAGCGTGTGAAATAGCCGTAAAGGAGACAAAGCATTTTGTTTCGGTTAATTATGAAGTATTAAAATCGAAAGGCATTAGGTCTGTTGCGTATACTCCAGATGGTGGTGCTACTCAGGACCCATTGTTTACAGCATTATTTACATCAATTCACGATAAATGGTATAATGCAATTATACAAGATTCACAAAATAAGGCATTTACAGATGAAGAGAACTTTAAATTAGGAAAAGAAAACTTAAAGAAAGCATATGGTTGTACATTGATGGTTGCTGTAAAAACAATTGACTTTACATTTATTTATCAATTAGGTGATGGTAGAATATTTACAATAATTCCATTCATTCGCAGATGGCAACAACCTGTCCCATGGGATTCACAATGTGAGGACAATATTACAACCTCGCTATGCAATGTCAATCCTATTAAACGATTTAGATATTATTTAAACTCTAGCGAGAACCAACCATTTGCGATATTTTTATGTTCTGATGGAATAGAGGATTGCTTCGAAGGACAACACAATGATATGTTTGCATCGGAAAAAATGGAGGTTGAATATACAGAAATATTAAGTAATTTCCTTCAGAAAGAAACTTTTGATGAGATATGTGCTAAATTTCTGTCGAAGGAAAGTGCATTGGGCTCCAAAGACGATATGAGTATTGCGTTTATCATTGATGATAATTATAATGTTCAAGATAAGTGGATAGAACTAAATAGATTATATCGTGGTGCATTTATATTAAAATCCGAGTATAATAATTATAGAATAATTATCGACCAAAATAAGGGGAGATTATCCACTCTTGATAAAAACATACTGCAACTTGATGCAGCAATCAGAAATCTTGAACCAGATATAACTGCTAAATACGATCAGTTATTAAGATGGCAGCAGGAAAAAACAGAAATGGAAAATCGTCCAGCTGTCTGTGAAAGTTTTATAGAGTTGATTGGTAATCTATCGGAAACAATAAAAGTCTGGTGCGATCAATATAGCGATAATAATTCTATGTCCGCAACAAACAAATTTTATGATGCTCTTAGAGGAAAATTGGAATCCGCAATCTACAATATAAAAGTGAAACTAGAGGAGATGCAACAGCAGATTCCAGGAAGAGTATCCCAGCTTGAAAATGAAATCAAAAATATCAAAACCGCCTTTGAGCAATTAAATAATAAGAAAGAACGATATAAAGCCGACCGCTTAAGACATCAAAACAAAAAAGAGAAGATCGAACAGGAAAATGAAGAATACGAGTCATTGAAAGAGGAAAAAAAGAAGGCATTTGATCAATATACGAAAGATAATATAGAAAATCTTAAACATATTAGCGAAGAAATAAAGGAATCTATGGGGCTCCAAGTGACGCCGTATAGCAATGACGCGAATGAAGAAGTAAAATATGTTGGTCGTAGTTGGAATATTGCTAAAAGTCCTGAAGAATACATTCAAATTACAGTGTATAACAATAATGTACAGTTAGAACTTACGAATTCTCAAGGTATAAATAACCATTCTATTTCACTTGAAGACTTCAATAAGTTACACACAATAATAGATGAATCCTATAGAACTAATTTATATTCATTTGAATCAATCAATAAATGTGTGACAATAATCACATTTGATGAAAATGAGGGAATGGTCAGTGTTGAATTAGAGCATGAACCCGCAAATAGAATATGGGAAGCATGTATGGCGCTGATTAAAAAGCATCAATAGAGATGATTCAAAAGACATCATATTATATCACTGACGTCATTCGATTCATTTCTGAATTCGACACATCGATTTTTTATAATCCTCTGAAATTTCAAGGGTATATAAGGGACTATTACATCGGGAATAGATTGGTTGCTGATGATTTTATCAAGGTGTTAAGTTTCTTAAGTAATAAAATTGAAAAATCAGTAATAAATACACAAGATATATCTAATATTAGGTTGGAGGGAATAAGTGGTAGCGAAAAAAACAAAATACACTCTGAACTATTTAAAGCTATATATATAAATAATGATATTAGACGAATCAGAAATATTGAGTCGTATATTGCTTCTATATATGGGGAATTAGCTGAATACAATAAACCTATAGAAACCAATACTTCTAATTCCCCCATAATATCATTTAGTGGGGGGGGGGAACATATTGTAGAATATGGTCAACTAGTAAGTTTTGTATGGGAATGTGAAAAACCTCATCGACTATGTCTTACTAACGGACATGAAAGTATGGACGTAACACATATAGATTCCATCGTTTTAAGTGTGATGTTTGATTGCTATGAGCTAATTCTTTATAATGAAGAAGGCAAAATAGTAGATAAAAGAATAATAAATATGCAATACAAAAAGAATGTTTATTGTATAAATTGTGGAAATATCTATTTTGATGCAGCTGCTGATAATTACTGTATAAAGTGTGGTGTAAGAATATTTCATGACAACTAAATCCAAAAAATTCCGATGTTGGCATAATTCAACAGGCAAGTACGATTTGGTTTTTGAAGATAACAATTTGCTTGTCAAAGCAATTATGCCATACGTTTTCAAATGTGTAAAGATTGTAGACAAAGAAAACAATGAACGATATTCAAAGAGCTACTTATCCAATGAGTGTAAATGTACACTAAATTTGCCACTGGGAAAATACTATTTATATCTTTATGGTAGTAAGAATGGCTTTTCTTATGAGGCATATATTGGCGGTAAACAGATTATTCTTGAACTTGATTTAGATGATAACTGGTATTTCATTTTACCATTATATTTAAATCTGAATCGTAATTTAATAGAGAAAAATTTATTGAATTATGTGCTCTGCGATACCTTTGTTGATAATAACCATACAATGAGAAGAGTCGCAAACAAATTGACATCTAAATGCACTTCTATCAGAGAGAAAGCTTTGGCGATACATGATTTTGTTGCTCAGAATCTATATTATGATTACGATTCTTTAGACTCAAACGAGAATAGATACAGAACGATTGAACAGATAGCAAAAAATAAAAGATGTGTATGTCAAGGTTATGCAGACTTTACGCTTGTACTGTTAGCTTGTGCAGGCATTGAAGCGGAGAATATACTCTGTTACGTAGTAGATAATATATATGAGCACGGTTGGAGTGATGTTAATAATCAGACATCTGAATTAAATCATATTATAACACGGGTAAAACTTGAGAATAGGTGGTTATATATGGATGTCACTTGGGACTCTAATAATAGGTATGAGAATGATCAGTATATCAAAGGTGCAAATATTTCACATAGATATTTTGATGTGACACTGCCATTTTTATCAGCCACACACCGATTCTTTGAAAAGAAATAAATATAGAATGGTTATTTATTCGTGCAAATGAGTATAAAGCGATGTCCTAACCCTGAATGCCGAGCAGATAATCTTGCTAATGCTAAGTTCTGCAGAAAATGTGGAACTGCATTTACACCTGCAAATAGATATAAGCAAATGATAAGTTCTGCTATCAGTAATGTATTTTATTCCAGTATTGTACGATTCAATTGTTCAATTTTCAAATTCAGTAACATCGGCAACTACACAAGGAACGGAGCATCACTATGATGTAAAAGGAAATAAATTGCGATGAAGAAACTTTTTAAGAAAGATTTTGGAGAAGAGCATAACTTTTGGATGAGTTATACAGACCTAATGTCTGGTTTCCTTGTTGTATTCATTATATTGAGTGCTATTCTTTACAATCATTATAACGACAAGGTTGCTGAGGCAGAAAAAGCACAACAGGAAGCTGTTGTAAAACAAGATTTGTACAAAGAAGCTTTGGCTTCGCTCGAACGTGCAAGTTTAGATTTGGAACAACAGGCTGACATTATAGATTCCCTGAAACAAAACAACTTGAAGAATCTAATCCGACGATACCACGATGTATTTGTATATGATGAGTATGTCAAAGTTACTTTTGATACAATTAGGGGTAGTATCATATTGACCAATAGGGATATCAGAAAAGATTTGTTCGTTCAAAGAAACGAACCAATAATGCAAAAAGAATTGAAGAATTATCTGCGACATATTGGTTCATCTTTAATTTCCAGGACAATGACAATATGGAAAGAACAGAACAGGAAAAACATAGAGCTACGCATTGAGGGACATACTGACCCCTTATGGGATGGAGAGAGAGGAACGGATTACGGATACATACGAAACCTCGAATTATCATCGGGACGTGCAAACCTTGTATATAGTTATATATTTAATAACTGCAACTTAAGCTCCGAACAAAAAGAGTTTGTCCAGAAGCAAGTGATTAGTGTTGGTTACTCATTCTCAGATCGAGTACAGAAGAATAATATATATGATGTCTCTTTAGACCCAATGTCACGAAGAATTGAATTTAGAATAATCTCAAAGTAATGACCTATGGATGAAACTATTAACATACAAGAAGTGTCAAACTCAGTAACAGAAAACATCTCTACCATCAATGATGAGTTGAATCTTATAGTTACATTAACAGGACTATCAATCACAGCAGTTTTCTTTGCATTGTATTTTACAAAGTTAAGGTCAAAACAACTGCTTAACTATGTGCCTAACGTGTGGACATCGTTGGGTATATTAGGAACCTTTATTGCGATTGTGGTCAGCTTGGATAGCAGCGGCACAAGCTCACTGAGTGATGTCGATACTTTAGTGAAAAATATAATACCAGCATTTACCACATCTATAATAGGTATTATTGGTGCGGTAGTTTGTTCTGTCGCTATAAAGATTATCTACGCATATGAGGAAAAGGAAGAGGACGAACTTTATCGAAGAACAGTAGGCAATGAGAAATCTCCCGAACTGGTTTTGAACGATATAAAAGTATCATTGTTACAGTTGATAAAGGTTTCCCAAAATCAAGAAGCGAATATAAAATCGTTTCTGAATAACTATATACACCAATTAGACGCATTCTATAGTAGGATATATGAATCAAACAAAGAGCAGGTAAAAATATTATCCGATGAGTATGTACATAATGTCGCACAGGTGTTAGCAGAAACGAACGAGGAGATAAACAGACGTATAGATACGTTATTGCTCTCTCACTCTGAATCAGTGCAAGCATATTTAAAAACAGAGAAAGAGAAACTTGATGAAGTTGCTAATGATATAAAATCATTTCTGAATAACGTTCCAGAGAGCGTAGATGAGATGAAAATTGAAATGATAGAAGTATTGCGGAAAGCAATTATTGAGAAGTATAACCAATTACTGGAGGGTAATGATGCATTTACTAACCAACTTCTTGAAAGAGTTTGTACTTTTGAAAGTAGGTTGGCTGCTGCTACAAGCCAGAATTGCTCAGACACTCTTAATACGACACAATCTGAAATACAAAGAATTATTACTTTACTTGAAAGCAGCCTTAAGTCACAATCTAATTCAATGGAAAGGGTATCAGCAACGTTGAGTGCTGATATAAATAACCTTGTATCGGCAGTCAATAAGTCTATCGGTGACTATGAAGCAATGGTTGAGCAGTTGAATAAGCTTATCCCTGTTTTGCAGGAGCACATTAAACATTCTGAAGACAGTGTGTCTGCTTCAGAACAGAATAGTGAAAAATTGACCGAGGTACTTAAAACATTGGATGAGATTGTTAAAAAGAATCAGCAGCTCCGTTATGAGTTAACTCAATGGAGGCGAGTTCATAAAAAGGTCAAGATTAACGATAAGAATGGCACTAAAGAATGCCCTAATTGCAGTGCGGAAAATCCAATAGATGCCAATTTCTGCCGTAAGTGTAATTATGGCTTCTGGGATTGTGAAACTATTGCATCAAGTTTAAAGTAACATGACATCAAAGGAATGTCCTTCATGTAAAACGTCCAATCCAGAATCTGCAAGTTATTGCAGAAAATGTGGTACACGGTTTCCCGAGCATACCAAGCCCGGGAAAAGTCATATGTGTCATATTGAAAACTTTGCTATAAAGAAACAATCTAATGGAAAGTTCCTTGTTGAATGGAATGCAATAAACGCGGATAAGGTAACTATTAATGGGCGAGATGTAACAGGACAAAATAGGTTTATCGCGACTGTAAAAGATAGCCAAATGATATTATTGCGTGTAGATAATACTACATCATTCGATGTTAAAGAAGTCAATGTTGTATATGATTCTCAAACCATCTACAAGGATAAGGTCGTAGAAAGAACGGTAACATCAGCAACAAATGTAGTTATTATTATTCTCCTTATAGTATTCATAATAATTTCAGCCTTTTCTCTCCATTATGCATATCGATTGGAGGACCGCAACTATAGTGGAGAAAGATTCTTGTCTAATATCTTCGGGTATAAGTCATATCTATTGATAAATGGTTCCAACGAGGGACGAACAGTTAATATTCCAACTCATGGAGCCTCTCTTATGTATGATGTCAAGACAAATGCATCAGAATATGAAGTCTTGGATTTGCCTAAATGGTGCACATTAGAAAAGAATGACTCGTATTTTATAATTAAGGCAACTAAAAATAGACAGAGCAATAGAACTGCAAACATTCGTATCAAAACCAGGAATGACGAGGTGACAATGTGCTTGGATCAAGCAGTATATAAACCTCAACGATTATTGGTTAATGATAAGAAAGTTGTTGATAGCAACCTCAGTGCTTCATCAGGACAAATCACTTATCAAGTAAATACAGATGCGGATAGTTACGAAATTAACTCTTTGTCATCTTGGTTCAGGGTTATTACTCAAGGCACGGAGTCATTTACTATTTCATATGAAGAGAACCCTAAACGAACAGAGCGTACAGATTGGTTTAAGGTCAAATCTGAAGGAATGGAAGTCAAAATCAATCTTATTCAGGTTGCTCAAAAAATCACAGGCCAAATTAAGGATGTAACAGTTGAGCATAATGTATTTAAAAATGGTGTGAAGGGAATGAAAATTCTTGTAGACTTCTCGGTGCAAAACATGAAGGGTATAGATGGTTCTTGTGCCGTGTATTTCTACTATGAGAATGGCAATAGGGTCAAAGATACTAATGGAAGTTATGCTACATCAGATAATCAAGCGGCAACTCACAAAACAATAAAACCTAACTATGATAGCAGTTCGTATACAGATGTCGAAATATTCATGCCATATAATGAGTTGGAAGTTGGGACTGGTAAGCACAATTTGAAATTCTATTGTAAAATATGGGAATATTCTACATCATCGGCAATTTCTGTCGCAGAATCTCAATATTATTCCTTTACTCTAACCAATAACTAAAGGCATTATGAGCGAAATGAAAAAATGTCCCGAATGTAATGCCGAAAATCCGATAACTGCAAACTTTTGTCGCAAATGTCGATACGAGTTTTCAGAGGCGACTAAGAATGGTTTATCTCTTAAGCCTGAGATCAAATATTTTCGGATTAAGGAACTACAATATGTTATAGGTAGTAAAATCTACATTGAGTGGGATGCCGAAAATTATACCAAGATTGAACTGGCTGGCAAAGATGTAACATTGTATAAAGATGTAGAGCTGGTTGTTGAGAAGGCATTAGAACTTTACCTAATTGTATATAACGATTATGATTTGGTAAAACAATCAGTGAAGGTTGTACCATACTCATCTCCAAGCATCCGTCGTTTTTCTTCTTCTCACTCTAATATAAAGGTGGGCAAAACGACAAGATTATCTTGGAGTGTGGATTATGCTAAAAAGATTTTGCTTAAGTCTGATGTCGATGAGATAGATGTATCAATATTTACCGAATTAGAAGTAACTCCTACAAAAGATACAACATATACTCTTATTGTATTTGCAGTTGATGAACAAATATCAATTTCTAAGGAGATAACAATTAGAGTATTAAGAGAGGTTGCTATCAATGATTTCTCGTCAGATATGCCACACACCTTAGAGTCCCAACCCGTGGAGTTAAGATGGAACGTTGCAAATGCAGATAATATAATGCTCTATCCTAATGATATTGATGTTACCCAACAAACTTCCATCAAAGTATTCCCCAATAGGGCCATAACATATCGTTTGGTAGCAAGCAATGCGATATCAATTAAGGAGCAAATGTTAAGCGTTGGAGTACGCTCACTTCCGAAACTTGATGTCAAAGTATCAGACAGTTTATCAAGATTGCAAATTCCAAACTGCGAAATAGATTTAACCCCACTCATAACATCTATTAAAGAGACTGATTTGGATAGATGGATGCTCTCCCCAACGGAACAGGGTATTACAAAAAAGATGTTTGAAAAGGGACTTTGGAATAGATTGAAGAATATTTTATCCTTAAAGATAAAACTATAATGAATAGTGCTGATAAGTATATTACGAATGAGTACAAAGCCTTGTTGCACAATGCAACGGTGATTTTGAGCATCGTTTTATTTGCTATCATAGGTATAAATGCCATTCTTGCGATAATAGCACCTAGTTGGACAATAAGATTATTTGTTTCGATTGGTTTGATAATGAGCGTAGGATCTGTATGGCTGCTTTATACGGCAATTAAACATTTTATTGATTATAGAGACCATCTTGTAATCATAAAATGGATTGGAGCATTTCTATGTCTTTTAATTGGGCTATTGCCTGCAATGCTATATATCTATCTAAATTTAGATTGGACACTCTTATCCAACTACGGTAAGAAGGCAATTGACATTTATTGGTCAATTGAAAATATGATTTTGCCTTTGGCTTTTGGCATATTGGCAAGTCTGATATATTGGACATTAACGATACAATTATATAAGAAAAGTTATACTACATACTTGTGTATAAATAAAAAGGAAGAGATATATGGGAAATAAATTTCAAAGATTTCTGTGGACTGTTGCCGGAGCAGAATTGGATATTCTTGAAAAATGCAGAACAGACCATAAAAAGTTTTCTGCCATTGGTGCGACAATTCTGATGACTGCGTTTATTGCTTTTTGTGCGGGAACATCTGCAGCGTGGTATTTTACACAGAGCGGCGACGAATCTTCCGGAAGTTTAGGCTGGGCAATGCTGTTTGGTTTAATATGGTCTCTGTTGATTTTCTGTATCGACCGGAGTCTTGTCATTACATTAAAGAAAGATCCATCAGCCAAGAAACAGAAGTTCTGGGTACCCCTGCTCTCTCGTTCTGCATTGGCATGCATCATTGCTTTTATGGTATCGATCCCATTAGAGTTGGTTATTTTCGAGGACTTCATCGCAGAACAAAAATTCTTTTTTGATGAAAGTTCGGCTAAGGAACTTTCAGAAAGTACACTTGCTTATAGAGAAGAAGGAGTCTTGAGTGACGATATTGATCGGTCTACTTCGACGATGAGTAAACTGGATAGCCTAAATATAGATTTAAGGGGCAATGTCAGTTTATTGAATAAACAGATTCAGATAGAGCGAAACAATTTGGATAAACCAACAACAAATACGTTTACAACTGCCCAGAACCAGTACAACAATTATAATAATCAGATCAATGCCACACAAAGGAATCTGGCGAATGCAAAGAACGCTATAGACTCTGCTATATATACTAGTGAAATAACTCGTCTAAAAGATTTAAGACGCCCACATTGGCGCACAATGGAAAATGAAAAGAAAGCATGGAATGCTGAAATCAATAAAAGGATTAAAGAACTTGAAGAGGAATGCTCTAGTGCAAAGGGACAGATTGAGCAAAATACCGAGAACCATAAAAATGAGTCTGCACGTTCGGCTAATAACCAGGCTAAACGTGACTCTTTGGCTGCTGAGAGAGGAAAGGTTATTCAGGATTTTCGGCAGACATCAAATAAAGGAAATCACTTTATACAGAACTATCGTATTCTCGAATATGCAGTTTGGAAAAGAGATGCGAATGGAAATTTGCCTACTGAGTTATTCTTTTTGTGGATGATTCGCCTGCTGTTTTTTATTATTGAAATTCTTCCTACCGTAGTAAAGATTGTTACACCTGTCGGCTCTTATGATAGAATGGTTCAAGCAGAAGAAAAACAGGTGATGGCATACCTTGAATCTGATGAGTATATGGAACGCATTCGTAACATGCATGATATTGAGTTGAAAACACGTGAAGAACAACTTCAAAAACAGCATCAGATAGAACTCGAATTGAAGAGTGATATTCTTGAAAAAGTTAAGAACGCTCAAATTGAGGTTGCTGATGCTACCATTGCCAAATGGAAAGATAGTGAGATATCAAAGGTGAAACCGATTACACCTGAAACTGAAGAAGTATGAACAAAATAAAAATATGGAACGCAAAATTGGCAGAACAATACTATATATGATATTCAAGAAATAAATAGATAATATGCCACACAAATGTAAAAAGTGTTTGCGGGAACTTCGCCCTTGGTCAAAGTTCAAGGATTTGAAATCAAAAGAGGGACTTGGTCTTGCTATTTGCGGTTCGATTATAAATGGTGTTGACCATTTTTGGTCTGGTGAATCGCGCTCTAATAAACAAAAAGCAGATTTTAGGACATTAGATTTGCACTATTGTGAGCATTGTAAGTCTTACTACATTGTGTGTCCGGAATGTGGTACCCTCAATCCTCTTTCAGAAATGCCTAATGAAACACGCACTTTAATCAGTTGTTCACGATGTCGTAAGCGTATATTGTATGCTGAAGGAGACTATTCTATGGGTGGAGGTTGATAATCATAGAAGCACCAGGATATGAAACTTAGAACTACAATAAAAGGATTATATATTTCGGCCATTCTACATCCTAAGGACAAATCAACATTGGATAAATTGAGAAAAATTCCAGGATTTAAATCAATAGTTGATAAGACGGTCGGTAGCATAATGGAAAAGTATGCTGCAATTGAATATTCTGCGGAAGGTATAAATGTAACAGATAAAAGTTTACCGAATATACATAGACATGTTGTGGAGGCTTGTCGGTTACTTGAGATAAAAAATGTACCGGCCTGTTCAACTGACTGGGATTATGATATTTGCTCATTTTCCGTAGGAGAGCAAAAGCCGAGAATAATATTACAATCAGGAACTGTGGATTTGCTTTCTCCTGAAGAACTGTATTTTATGATTGGACACGAACTCGGACATATAAAATGCGGTCATAAATCATACCATATGTTTACAGAAGCAATGTATATGCCTATAGCGAACTCTGATCTGAATATATGGATGAGTTTAGTAAAAATGCCATTATTAAATTGGTATCGTATCTCTGATTTTTCAGCGGATCGTATAGGTCTATTATGTTGCCAAGACATAAATGTAGCTCTTACTACAATGATAAAAATGGCAGGTCTGCCGAAGAAATGCTATGGCCGGATTCATATAAAGTCTTTTATTCAGCAGGCAATAGATTTCAACAACAATCATTCGGGAATGATGATCGGTTCAGATAAAAATAAAGTATTCTTAAAAAGAATGATACAATCCGTTTAATGATAGATTTCACTCCTTTACATCATCAATAGAAGAAAAACGAAGTATGGGACTTTTTAGATCGACAAAGTTATTCTGTGATGTAGCACCTTATTCGGATACGGTTGCAAATAGTTTAATGTCTTCTTTGCGTTATGATGGATATGAAGTTGATGGGATTAAATTACCTTCAGGAGATTGGGATATTTCAATTAAGAAAGGAAATCTGTTTAAGGCGGTTTTAGGCTTGCAGACAGCTTTGAAAATCAGAATATCACCAGCTGTTCCACATGTATATGTGAAAGCGAGTGTCGGTATATTTGGTCAGCAAGCTATCCCTACGGTCTTGACAGTATGTGTATGGTGGCCTTTTGCGATACCACAGCTTTGGGGAATGATACAACAAAATAAATTGGATAAACTGGTTATGGATAAGATTCAAAATGAATTTAATAGATTGGCCAGGTATCCGGTTGTTTCAAGAAATATAGATTAAATGAATTGTTATTACCATCCAACACGACCCGCTGTAGCCCAATGTGTAGATTGTCATAAAGGGTTATGTAGGTCATGTGCCCAAAAATATACCTTCCCAATATGCGAAGAGTGTAACAATAAAAGGCGAGGTGATAATCTCGCACACTATATAAGGCCATTTATCTTCTGTATTATTTTATTCATTGCAGGCTATAATATAGAAATATTTGCTCCTAATCAGGGCTTCGGTGCATATATGCTAATGTGTACCTATGGAGGATGGAAGGCAGTCAATCAATTTGCACCGATGACATTCGTATGGTTTACATTTGAAGCCATATTTGGGCATTTCTTGATTAAACTTGCAATATCAATATTTTTAGGGTTCTTCATAACCCCGGTATATTTGATGTACTGCCTATATAAGATTGTTAGATTAATAATAAAAAGATAAAACGATATGAGTTGGAATAGTTTGACAGATAGACAAAAGTCATTAGACCGTGCTATTGAGCAGTGTGGAGTTAAGTTGGATAACTCTGACGCCTGCCTTCGCAGAGTGATGAATGCTATCGGGGCAAGTGCATCAGAGTCATCGTTTGTGAGGCAGCGTATAGAACTTCGTCTGCGTACTGCTGCTTTACTCAATCAAACAGATGATTTTATCTCCAATACAGAGAAAATGCTTGATCAGTTTGAAAAGGATGATGAGGAGTGGTGCAGAAAAGGTCGTAAACTTGGATTTGATTTCTGAAGATAGAAATCCGAGTGTTCTTTTATCTATATAGTAAACTGAAATTTAAACATTGAATATATGGATATATTAAGCAACGTCTTTGGAAGTCCAGAACAACTCTGGCAATATATTAAACAATACGCTGTCAAGGCTGGAAGAGAGAGCACACGTACTGTTTTGGAATTATATTATGTGGTTAAAGCTCCAACGACGCCGGTTGTAGACAAAGTAATTATCATTGGGGCGTTGGCATATCAGCTTTTGCCAAAGGATTTGTTGAGCCGAAACAAGTTCGGAATATTAGGTTTGGCAGATAATGTTGTGACTTTAGCAATTGCCTACAACCGCGTTAAACATCGTGTGACACCTGAAATTAGAACACAAGTGGAAGATATATTGAATCAATGGTTTACACTTATTCCATAAATCGTAAGATTTATTTTCTTACAGAGATATATTTCGCTCGGATTACTACTCTATAAAAGAAAAGGGTTAGTAATTCGAGCGAAAAAGTTTCTGTATAGTAACAATAAATAATATCCATATGAAGAAGGTAAAAGAAGTACGTGGGCTGAAATGTCCCAACCACGATTACGTGAGAGACAACCACCATTTTATGTATGAGGAAACTTACCCTGGGGTAAGACCTCTTGTGGGATACGCTCAACATCAAGGCTGTAGCCGCACGCAGTTCGTGGTATTTTGGAAGACGAAGTGACTGCAACGAACGGAGGCAGCGGATGCTCGATTTTTTCAATCTCATTCGCAGCTTGATTATGAAGAAAGGGCCTAATGAAGGACATTACATTATTGCAGAGTTGGAAGACGAGTACGAGATGACAGTGATTACCCAGAATGGCGATGACTTTCACGAACGGGCAGGTTCAACGAGTGTAATTCACCTCCACGGTGAAGCGTTGAAGAATGCTTCTACATTACATCCATATGAATCGTATGAGATTGACCATAGCAATCCTGATATTCATATCGGTGATAAGGCACCCGATGGTTCACAGTTGCGACCTTATGTAATATTCTTCAACGAAGATATCGAACTACGGCTGTGGAAAGCGTCTGTAGAGGCAACAAAGCAAGCAAATGTTTTTATTGTAGTAGGCTCTACAATGTTGGTCTATCCAGCTGCAGAACTTTTGAAGATGTATGTCTGTGCTCCGACTTGCAGAAACGACAACTGGGAAAGTCACTTTGGTAATCTCTCCGTTGTCCAAAATGATTGTTCTATCCTCTTGCTTTTTGTTCATAAATCACTCTACATTGTTTTATACAGAATACTTCACTCGGTAAAACGAGAAGCGTGGCACTGCCAATAACCATGTCTTAAAGTGCAGGCCCTGAGAAAACCTTAATCAACAGATATGGTAAAGCAGCCCACGCTATAACGTGGGAACTGCCATGCCAATTCTTGTTGATTTCGTGTTTCAGTTTCTCAGGCTTCGCACTTACAAGAGTAGCATAACGCTCCTTTTATTTCAAATGTCTGGAAATGGTCGCCCAAATCCAATATTACCTATAATATTTGAAAATGACGAATATATAGCGATGGAATTGAGTTCTTTTGTTCTATTTTCTATTAAAAGTGTACCAATGATGCTTAGAACTATACGAAACAAAGACTTTTATGCTGGTTTTCGGATAATTAGTTGTAATTTTGTACTTATGAATAGAAATGTTTTTACTGATTGATAATACAGTAGTCATCAGAACAATGGATTTGAATACTCTGATAGCAGAATGTACCGCATACGATTTTAAGTTGATGCTGGAAGAAAAGAAACCTAGGAGTTGGTTGAAAAGCGTAAGTGCTTTTGCCAATGGTTTGGGCGGTTCCCTTTTCTTTGGCATTGATAATGATGGTATTGTCAGAGGTCTTGATGATGTACAGCATGTGTGTGAAGCTATCAGTAGTAAGATTCGTGACTATATGGATCCTTTACCAGAGGTGGATTTGATTCCTCATGTTGCAGATAGTTTACATATCTTGCAGCTCAAAGTCAATACAGGACATTATACCCCATATTACTATGTTGGCGATGGTCAGCGTATCGCCTTTGTTCGCATTGGTGATGAGAGCTTACCAGCAACAGCAGAACAAATGGTACGATTGATGCTTAAAGGCTCGAACAAAACTTTCGATTCTCTACATACAGATTATAATGCGGAGGACTACTCCTTTACGATATTGGCAAATGCTTTCAAAGACCGCACCAAACAAGAATGGGACAAGAAATATCTTTTGTCGTTTGGATTGGTAACTGGTGCAAAGAACCTTACGAATGCTGGTGCCTTGTTTGCCGATGACTGCCCATTGTGGCAATCTCGCCTATACTGCACACGTTGGGATGGAAAGGAAAAGGGTGATACTATCAATGATGCAGAGTTTACTGGAAACGTACTCATGTTACTTCGTGAATCCATGAACTTTGTGAAATCCAACACAAAAAAAGGCTGGGAGAAGTTACCTGATGGGCGAAAGAACAAACCTGAGTATGCAGAACGTGCTATTCTCGAAGCTATGGTTAACCACTTCATCCATCGTGACTATACTGTTATGGGTGGCGAGGTGCATCTTGATATCTACGATGACCGTCTCACAATCACGTCCCCTGGTGGAATGTACAATGGTATGCTGATTCAGGACTTAGACATCGCTGACGTTTCTTCTGAAAGACGTAACCCAATACTTGCAAATGTCATGGCCCAACTGGACTATATGGAGAAAAGAGGTAGTGGACTCACACGCATCTGCAACGAGACCAAAGTATTGGATGGGTATAGGGATGAACTGAAACCTGTTTTCAAATCCACTCCAACTCAATTTCAGACTATCATATTTGCCTCCACCGACATGACAAATGTCGGAGATAATGACGGAGACGTGTCGGAGACGAAAATTACTGAGCGTCAACAGAAAATACTGAATCTCATCAAAGAGTCTCCGACAATTAGTGGTCGCCAAATGTCGGAGAAACTGTCGGTGAGCCAACGCACAATAGAACGAGACCTTTCCGCTTTGCAAAAGAGTGGAATTCTGAAGCATGAAGGCAAGGATAATGATGGGGTATGGGTAGTATTAGAGTAATATAAATATAAGTCAAAATGTATCTGTCTGCTCTCAAACTATGGAATTTTAGGAAATACTGCGAAGGTCCTAATGGTGAGCCAGGGCTAATGGTGAATTTCCATGAAGGCGTGAACGTGCTTATTGGAGAAAATGACTCAGGTAAGACGGCCATCGTTGATGCTATTCGATATGCTCTGAAGACACAAAGCGGAGAGTTTATCCAGTTTGATGATAAAGATTTTTATCAAGATGTCAACGGAAATAGAAAGGAAGAGTTTAAAATAGAGTGCGTGTTTGACGGATTGAATGAACAGGACTCAGGCTTATTCTGGGAGTGGTTGTCATGGAACGATGATAAAACAAGATATTTGTTGAAGGTATGGCTTTATGCTAAGAGGAAAGATAACGTCATTATGCCATCGTTCACAGCTGGTATTGAAGGACAAGCAGACAGAATAGACTCTGAAGCGCGAGAATTGTTAAAGGTGGTATATTTCAAACCTCTCAGGGATGCCCTTACAGATATGACTCATGGTTATAAGTCAAGGTTGGCACAAATCCTCGGTGCACACGAACTATTCAAGACTCAAAAAGATGCTGAAGGAAACAGCACTAAGCACAAACTGGAGACCGACTATGAGAATTTAAAGAGAGAAATAGAGAACTATTTCAAAGATGGGGGTAATGGCTCTATTATCACAGGAGACATTAATAAGTTCTTAAAAAAGCATTTCCTGCTTAACGGAGACCCGCGAAATGCCCAGATTAAGTTGACTGGTGGAGAACTAACAGATATATTGAGGTTGCTTGATCTTATCATGGAGGGTAACAAGTCGGGACTCGGAACGCTTAACTTATTGTGTATAGCAGCTGAAATGCTTCTGTTCAACAACCAGAAGAAAGGATTGAAGCTGGCGATAGTAGAAGAACTGGAGGCACACCTTCATCCGCAATATCAGTTGAGGTTGATAGATTATATTTCCTCCCAACAAAACAATGAACAGTTTATTCTTTCCACCCATAGCATTACGTTGGCATCGAAAATACGACTTGAAAACCTTATTATTCTAAAAGACAAGGAAGCATATCCAATGTCTGCGGATTACACGATGATGAATCCAGCTGACTATAATTTTTTGGAACGTTTTCTGGATGCTACAAAAGCTAACCTTTTCTTTGCTAAGGGACTGATAATGGTTGAGGGAGATGCTGAGAACTTATTAATCCCAGCCATCGCAGAATTGATGGATAGGCATCTGCATAAACATGGAGTCTCTATTGTTAATGTGGGAAGTACGGCATACAAACGGTATGTTAATATCTTTAAGCGCAAGGATGAAAAAACATTTGACATACCCATTGCTGTCATATCTGACCTCGATGTTAAGGCTCTTGAATATTATGATGACAATAGTAAAGACCGTAAGATTCCTAAATATTGGTTGAAAGATACCGTTCTTACGGAATTAAAAGCCATCACGGAAGAAGTTGATTATGAAGCTATGGCAAATGTGTACCGTAGTCTAACTGTTTTTGAAAAAGAAGTTCGGTCTAATAAGACGGAGAACTTTGTTCCTATAGGAGAGACTATTGAACGTTTGAAAGCAGTTCTGACGGATGATAAGAAGACAAAGCTTGACGAAGCAATGCTTTCGACAATCAGAGAAGATCGGATTAAGCGTTTGAAAAGTGAAATCAACAAAGGGAAAACCAAAATATACCTGCCCAAAGATTGGACTTTAGAATATGAGATAGCAGGGAGTGGTCTTTATAGGCTGTTGGTTACTGCTACCAGAGCTGCAAAAATAGAAACTGATAATCCGGATTTGGAGATGACAGACGAGACCTTGCTGGAATTGTGGAGTAAGGTGAAAGAGGACTATCCTGACGGACATGTACCAACAAGAGAGGACATTTATCGTATATTTGCACCTCTGAATGAGGGTGTGGTGAGTAAAGCAATCACAGCGCAGTATTTGGCAGGGATGATTTCAGGTGAGCTACCGCCGGTAAAAGGAAATGATGAGATGAAAGGAAAGGTTAAAGGCATTATTGAGACTGACGATAGGATGAAATATCTAAAGGAAGCCATAGAATATGTCACTGCGTAATTCTTAAAAAGGTATTTGATGTATGTCATTCGCAACAGATGATGAAATAAGAATAGCCCATGATATTCTTTTGAAAGAGAAGAAGCCTTTTGATAATCCAAGAGTTGAGATTATCAAAAAGGATAGCAGTTGCTATGTCCAAGCCTGTCCAGGAAGTGGTAAAACAACGTCTTTGCTTGCAAAGTTGATTATTTTTGCAAACAAGTTACCATTGGCAGATGGAAGGGGTGTATGCGTACTTACACACACCAACGTGGCCATTGACGAAATAAAGGCAAAAGTTGGACCTAAAGCAGAAGTACTTTTCAGCTATCCTAATTTCTTCGGAACTATACAGACATTTCTGCATAAGTACATTGCAGGTGCGGCACTTCATTATTTCTATGGAAGTCAGATCCAATATGTGGATAATGATATTGCTATGGCCGTTCTGCTGAAGAAATATAGCAGTTTACCTTTTGAAAACAAGTTAAAAGGTTTGGTTTTTGCTCGTATGGCAGCAAAAAAGCATAGGTTAGGAGAAGAAGAAATAAATGCATGGGGAGGGGTTGATTTATTGAAGGCTGCTAATGTAATAAAGCAGAAAGGCGAACGTGTTATTTGGTATGATTTTCAGTTGAGCGGTCATGTTTACGCGAATATCCCCAGAAATATAGTGCAGCAAATTAGGGCAAAAAAGAAAGAAATACTTGATAATGAATGGAAGGACATTATTCTTTCCTTTAAGGTGGATTGGCTAAATAATCAAATCATAGCAGACCAAAGACCAATTGGTTTTTCTTCTGAATCTGGTGCTGAGTATCTAAAGCTAAAAGAAGAGATGTTCCAAAATGGTATTTTATCTTTTGAAGATGCATACGACCTGGCATTTAGATATATACGGGAAAAGGGGCTTGATTTTTGCAGATTCTCAGATAAGAGGTTCAAATACCTTTTTATTGACGAAGTTCAAGACTGTGACAAACAGCAAGTTAAACTAATAAAGAGTTTATTCGCAGATGATAAAATCATTGTTCAGCGGTTTGGGGATTATTGCCAAGCAATCTATGATGGAGATGGAGGCGATGGGAGCGATAATACTGAATTGAGAGACGAAAATGTACTATATATACGTAATAGTAATCGATTCGGAGAGAAAATTGCCCGGCCATTACGTTTTTTGTGTATGGAAGATAATCATCTTCTTGTTGGAAATGAAGATGTATATTCGGTAAAACCTGTTATTCTTACCTATGAAGACCCGCTGACGGTACTACCCAAGTATGCAGAATTGCTGAGAACGACAACCATCCCTGAGATGGATAACATATCAGTGCTGAATCTTGCCGACAAAGAAAAAAATGAAGATCCGTTGCACAGAGTAAATATCAAAGCATGTGGATGGGTGGGCAAGAAAGGAGCTAACGAGCAAAAGATATATATAGAATCATATTACCCATCATTTGAAAAGAAGAATGTAAAAACAAGGGGAGAGGGAGATTCATTTGATGATTTCTTATATAAAAGCCCTCAAGGAACAGTAAAAGATTGTGCGTCGTCTATTATACAAGGTGTTATTGAATTTTTGGATCTATGTGATGTAAATAATGATACCAAGCGTTATACCAGAACATCATTGCTTGGCTATCTGACATTGATAGATGCTAAGGATAAAGAAGAATTTCTTAGTAAAGTGATGAATTGGGCTATGCTTGCGGCAACTGGAAATAATGCAGAAGAAAGACAACATCTTAAAGAAGATATTTATCAGTATTTGTCGGGTACGCTTCTGCCTCTATTTGGTAAAAATGAGGTGACTGTGGTTGCTAATACATTCTTTAATGCCGTTGCAGACGGGAACCAAGGCGGACAAAATCTTGAACATGGGAACATATACAAAGAAGATGACATGGAGATTGAGATAGCCACGGTTCATGCCGTGAAAGGCGAAACACATGCTGCTACGTTATACCTTGAAACCTTTTTCAACAAGTATTATGAGTCTGAACGGCTAAAAGAGCAATTTAAGGGGATTGCGTACATGGGGACTGATGATGATACGCTAAAAAGCCTTAGGGTGGTATATGTTGGCATGAGTAGGCCTCGCTACTTGTTATGTGTCGCCATTCAAAAGGATAGATTTCATACTATAGACTGTCAAGAGTTAAGAGATATATGGGATGTGGTAGAGGCGTAGAGTTTTTAATAAAAGTTAAATATGCTAAATCTTTATCTTTTCCGACGTCCTCAGAGTCAGTATCATCACTTTTCTACCATTTAATTCACAAACTATTGATATAAAGAGGATTACAAATACAGTACATTTTAAGTAAATCTCTAAGTATAATCAATTTCCCTGAAGGATTGAAGGAAATTGGTACACGGGCTTTTTACCCTTCTAAACTACGTTCTGCCGTATTCCCAAAATCTTTAGAGAGATAGGCTGCGAGGCTTTCTATCATAATGAATCCATGCGTAAAATAGAGTTTAATTTTATGGTAAGTATTGATGAAGCCGCTTTTGCTGGCCATCCGATTTTCCAAAGTGTAAAGAAACCGAAGGAGTTGGTTATTTCGGAAAATGTATTTGAGCAAAATACATCTTTGGATAAATTCGGTTTTTGGGATTAAATTGACTATAGGAGATAGGTATCCATATAGACAAGACTCTATATAAGAAACTAAAGCAAGAAAGAATATGTTGACGATTATTTGTATTACGATTTTGGCCTATTGGATTATGGGCAAAGAGATTGACTCACTGTTGAAGAAAGTGAAGAACTATGATTGGCGCGGTAAAATTAATGAATTGTATATCAAGATCCGGCCATATGCGCTGAAAGCCGGACGAACAGCAACCCGGCCGCTGTTACAGTTCTATTATGTGATGGTTGATGAAAAAACGACCACATTAGACAGGGTATTGATTTATGCTGCAATCATCTACACCGTATCTCCGGTAAGTTTGATACCAAGTGCCGTATATCGACTATTGGGTGTATTGGATGAAGGTGTCGCCGTTCTCTATGTGTATAAGAAGATAAAGGATAAGATTACACCTGAAATCAATGCCCAGGTTGAAGATACATTAAACGAATGGTTCGGAGTTGAGTACGAATTAATAGAAGGATGACTTATGACGAAAGCTATTATACCTTGGGATGAATTCAGTAGAATCGAGAAGATAAAGCATATATTTGACTACTTGGAAACAACGCGTAATAGTCAGGCAAAAAAATTATGGGGACCGGAAGCATCAGGATATAATGAACACATCCATTTTCCTCTTACTGCACCTTGGGAAGAGATCGTAGAAGTTATCAAAAGCAGCCATTATTCTCATACAGCATATGTCCGGTTAACGGATAAAGATTTCAAAATCCCTAACCCGGATGATTTGAGAAAAGAAAGTGAGAGCAAAAGGAACCTCCCTCTTTGGTATAGCTTTAGATTTGATAATGAATATTGTGCTTTCTTGGTATGGTGTGAGAAAATGTTGAGCAATTCCAGACCTAAGCAACTAGATTTGGAACTATATGATGAAAAGACTCTTGTTTGTAGGATTTGTGTGGAAGAAGGTGACCGAGGTGGTAATAGATATTGAAATTAAAAGCATAGCTGCAATGGAAAATAAAGTAATGAATGATATATGCAAAGATGATTATCTTATCGATAATCGTGGTAAAAATGGAGTACGGGATTTAAAGGTGAATGGATTCGATTGGGTAACGGTAATTACACGGAAGTTTTGGTACAAATAGCTTAAAGTATAAACAGTATGAAGATTTTATATATACATGGACTTTCCTCATCCGGTAATTCTGGAACGGCAGAGCATTTGCGCCGCCTATTGCCAAATGACACCATCTTTTCTCCAGACCTTCCTATTGAGCCAATGGTGGCATTGGAGATGTTGAAAAGACTTGTAAAAGAAGAGAAGATAAATCTCGTAATCGGTACCTCCATGGGAGGAATGTTTGCCCAAAAACTTCAAGGTACATATAAGATTTTGGTAAATCCATCTCTTCATGTGTCACGATCAATGCGGTGTAAATTAGGCATCAACAGATTCTTCAGTGAAAGGCAGGATGGTATTTCTGAATATGAAATTACACCAGAGTTATGTGACCGTTACGAAGAACTTGAGCAAACACAATGTATGGCTTATTCAGGTGAGGAGAGAGATAATACAATTGCACTATTTGGTATAGGTGATGACACGGTAAATTGCCGTGAAGAGTATTGTGAGCATTATACTAAATATTTTTCATTTCCCGGGGGGCATCGATTAACGGAGGATATCATTCGAAAGTATGTGTTGCCGATTATCGAACAGCAACGTATTACCTTGAATGAAGTAGCTGCTATCCAATCACGAATTGCTACCAATCCGCTTTCCTGCGAAATTATTTCAGATAAAGACGTGATTGAGCGGATGTACTATTCCAAATTTCGGGATTTAGAAAAAATGGTCCGCAGCGATCCTTTAAAACTTTGTTATTTACGGATGTTATGTGATAATTATACCGCGATTTATGCACGTGTAGAAGATGGCAATCATGAAACATTGTTGCATAAATTAGAAACAGGATTGATAAAGAACAGTGATAGGCATAGATACTTGTTGGTTTCCACACAACATGCAACCAATTTCGAGCAGATTGGATATGAGAAATTTTTACAAACATATTCCAACTTCCTTTCCGGTATAGTTAGTTGCAGTAATACCGAGAAAATAGAACATGTAATTTCATATGATAAAGCCTTTCCTGAAAATACAATTGAGACTTTCATTATTATAGGCATAGGCAAACATCAAAGTTAGAAAAAGAAAATAAAAATGGAGGCGACAGAAGATAGATAAATTAAGAAAATGTACTCTATAAGTAAAAAATAAACAGTAATAATTATGAGTGTATTATAATCTAAGGATATATGAAGAAAAAAATGGAGAACTTTAAATCTCATTTCAAAATAACAGAGAGCAAAGATGTCATAGTCTGTGGTATCCCGTCTTTGGATTTTGATAATCACGGCCGGGACTTAGGTGACGATATCGCCGCTTTCTGGGGAAAAGGCAAAACTTTCATACTCGTTAATATGCAGACCGGTAAGCTACGTGAACTCGTAAATGAGGACGGGCTGCTCTTGGTTGAAGATAAAGACATCGATTATGATAGCATCCATCGACATCACAATCATTATCATCATTGTGTTGACTATAAGCGTGTAGAATTCGGATTCAACCGTTACAATGATTTTAAAAACGGACTTTGTGCTCTTGTCTGGACAACCTATCCCGATGGCCGTTACTTTGCGGATGAGGATGGATTCGGTATGGAAGACAATGACGAAGAAGAGGTTTATTGTATCATTAATACAAACCTTGAAATTATCGTTCCGTTTCAACCGATGGATGATGTGAAAAGTGTGTTGCGAAGCGTAAATTCTTTTTTTAACGATAAAATTTGATTGAAATGGGTCACTTTTTGTACTCCTTTATCATAAAACATTAAAATTAATTTTAGATGGCAAAGTATACTTTTAGATGGCACTAGTTGAAATGATATCGGCATTGTTAATAGAGAGGGACGCATGATACGGTTGCCATCGCTGCTTTGCTTAGTGATACACTCACTTTTGTGAGAATAGAATAATTTTAAAAATAAGTGATTATGGAAAAGTTTGACTACAAAGGAAAAATTCAGGTTTATGGCGCGACGTTTGACGGTGTAAACGACATCATTCTGCATGCATTGAAGGGTATTTCAAAAGATGGTGTGTATGTGGGAGAAGAATCTCAACGTTATCCGTGTTTCGATAGTGAGGACTATGCATCTGAAAGTCGTTATTATTGGAATTTTGTTTTTGCCAAGAGTAAAACTGAGTTAGGGGATAAAATGCAAAAGCTTAAGGCAATGCCGGTAATTGGTAGTAACTTTAAGAAACTTAATAATGAATTGCACCCGATGGGGTATTGGGGAGGTGATACTAACTATCCTGTAGAAATGACAACGGAAGAAACCAAAGCGTTTGAAAAAGTCACTTTTAAGGAGATAGGTAAACTTGATATGGTTATTGCTTTTGATACGACCGGTTCGATGGCGGCATATATTGAAGCAGTACGTAGCGAAGTGGCGGATCTTGTCCCCCGTCTCTTTAAGGAAAATGACGATTTACGGCTTGGTATCGTCGCTTTTGGGGATTATTGCGACATGAAGAGTGCCCACGAATTTGGCGATGCTTATCAGTGTATGACATTAACCAATAATGAGAATGATCTTATCAAATTTATTCGTGAGACTAAAAATACGAGCGGGGGTGATGGTGATGAATTTTATGAATTGGTTATCAAGAAAATCGTTGAAGAGACTCCCTGGCGTGAGAATTCCACACGAGCGATACTACTTATCTCGGATGCGGATCCCCATCCTTTGGGTTATACCTATGAGAATTATGTGGTGGGTAACCAGATAGATTGGCGGAAAGAAGCAGAGAAAGCAGCTCGAAAAAAGATAAAGATTGATACGGTAACCATCACTAATGCCGCATGGTACAAAGAGTTGTCTGCAATGACCAACGGTATCAGCGTCCCGTTTGAAACCGGTAATAAGACGGCACGGTTGGTTGAAGCTGCTACAATGGCTCGTGGGTCTGTGATGTCTCGTGCGAAATTCGATGAACTTGCAGATAACTGTGAGGACGAAGAAATGCGACAGGTATTCTGCTCTTACTCAAAAGAACGGAATGACATTTGAATGGTAATGCGATTGAGAAGTAAAAACTCTGCATATTGGCAATTTTAATACTCTTTTTGTCTGTGCTTGCAACAGTACAGACAAAAAGAGTACTAATCATTGGTTTGGGTACACAAGAAGATGCGAATTGGGAAAAATAAATGGTGATAAGAACGTACTGTTGCTAAAAAATATATTGATAAAATCGGATATAATAGCATATCTACACTTGTGAATGAGCAAATGACAAAATCCAGGATAACAGTATCTTTCAGTCAATTTAATTCTGAAAGATTGGAATAATAAGAAATTTCAATACAAACAGAAAATCATATAGGCAGGAAAATATACCACTCCTTCTTTTACAATCAGATTCTTGGGATGAATCACATAACTTTCCCCTATACGCACTTTCGTTGAATCAGATGAGTGAACGAATAGTGTATTTGTTGTTAGATTTAATATTTTCTGCAATGCGCAAA
>ERZ860388.686-NODE-686-length-25817-cov-2.989830_pt1 | contig 25817 bp, 17 predicted proteins | sample MGYA00509978_ERZ860388 | MGnify/ENA primary metagenome ERZ860388 (study PRJEB30046, sample SAMN00715225) | human gut metagenome | study: EMG produced TPA metagenomics assembly of the A metagenome-wide association study of gut microbiota in type 2...
AGAGACCGCGCCCTCCTGCAGCCGTATCCGTACAATTCCTTCCATCTTTTACAGGAACGCCTGACGGAAGTTGATTTAAAGCAGCTCGCAGAGCGCATCCTTTCCTGGCCGGTACAGGTGGAAATCGAGGTAGATGGTCAGCCGTATCTGCTTGCCCATGCCTGTACGGCAGAACCGGGGAAATGGAAACTGGACAACTATTATCTGATGGGGGATTTGTGGTACAAGGTTTTTCTTCATGAGGGAGTGCATGGATATATTTCCGTCTGCGGCCATCAGAACATGGGAAATGGATCCATCTGGAAGAATAAAAAAGAAAACGTCTATCTGTGTGACTGCGGCTGCGGCTTTGAGAATGGAAGACTGGGATGCCTTTGCCTGGAAACGAAGGAAACTTTCTACGTATAAACAAACAGAGGAAAAGCAATGAAGCGATATATGATGTCGGATATTCACGGATTTCTGGAGGCATTCGAGGCAGCTCTGAAAAAAACAGATCTTTCGGGGAAAAACCAGCTGATTCTGTTGGGCGATTACATAGATTATGGGCCAGATGGCCGGGCGGTGCTGGAAAAAGTCAGGGCATTGCAGGAAAAATATGGTTCGGAAAAAGTCATTGCCCTGATGGGAAATCATGAAAAAGCACTGCTGGACTGGCTGGAAGAATATGCGGATGTCAACCGGCATATCGGCAGTGTGGAGCGATATCGCAGCCGGGAATGGCTGGCATCGGATGCAGATGGAGACTATGAAACGCTGCACAGCTTTCTGAAAGAAGAACATTTTCAAGAGTTTCTGGAAAAAGAAGCACACCTCTCAGAGGATTCCAGAAATGCAGAAGCAGTACGGCTGATGCTCGAAGATGCGGGGGAACTGATTACCTGGATGTGCCATCTTCCTTATTTTTATGAAACAGAGCGCCAGATTCTGGTGCACGCCGGAATTGCCGAATGGGGCGAAAAAGACTGGCTGTGCGTGACCAGCAGGGAGCTGATGGTTGGAAAAAGAACAGTAAGTCGTGGAGCATTCCATAAGGATGTGATTGCGGGCCACATTTCCACGGCAAAAATCAGCGGAAACAGGACATATGACGGTATCTGGCACGACGGTCAGAGTCACTATTATCTCGATGGAACCACTTGGCGGAGCGGAAAAATTCCGGTGCTGGAATATGACAGTGAAACGGGAAAATACAGAGAAATATGGTGAGACACGTTGTAATGCAGCACAGTAAGATCACGGCAGGGCAGAAAAAGTGATTTAGTCAAATCAAGCAAGTGGTAAAGTGGATTGCGAATATCCGCTTTGAAAAGACACAGGATCGAAACAGAAGGGAGTACATCAGATGCATTTACCAATCAGTGTGACACAGGATGAATTATTAGAAGTATTGCTTCAGGTTGCGCCGGTACGGCCGGTCTTTATCTGGGGTGCGCCCGGCATCGGAAAATCCGCGTTAGTGGAAAAATTCGCAGACGAAGTCGGCCTGCCGTGCGTGTCGCTCCTCGGAAGCCAGCTCGCGCCAGAGGATATCATCGGCATTCCGCAGATCCGGGGCGAGACATCGGAATTCCTTCCGCCGAAGATGATCGCCAGAAAAGAGCCGTATGTCCTGTTTCTGGACGAACTCAACGCCTGTACGCAGGAAGTGCAGAAAGCCTTCTATTCCCTGATCCATGAGCGGCGGATCGGAGAATACCATCTTCCGGAGGGAAGCATTGTGATCGGAGCAGGAAACCGTGCCGAGGACAGCGCGATCGTAAAAACGATGTCGTCCGCCCTTTTAAACCGTATGTTCCATGTGCAGCTGAAAGCGGATGTGGGACAGTGGATCAAGTGGGCGCAGGCAGAAGGACTCCATCCGTGGGTCATTGACTATATCATCCAGCGGCCGGATCACCTCTTTTCCGAACCGCCGAAAATCGAAGAACCGTTTTCCACCCCGCGTTCCTGGCACATGCTGAGCGATGCGTTGAAGGAATACCGGGCCGGGGAGCAGGATATTTCGCAGGAAACATTAAAAATGATGGCGTACGCCTGCCTTTTGGAACAGCATGCGGGGATGTTTCTTGCTTACACAAAAACACTGCGCAACACACATCTCCTGGATGATATTATCGCGCAGAAAGCAAAATGGCCGGACAAGCCGGAAAACCGGGATGTGCTGTACTTTCTCGCACAGTCCTTCCGCGCCAGACTGCTTGCAGAACTGCCGAAAAGCAAACAGGGAATTTCCGGCGGCATGCTTTCCTTTGCGTACCGCGCCAAGGGCATGATCAAAGAACTCGCAGTCATCAATTTCGAAATCGCCCAGATGACCGTCGCAGCTGATGGAGCGGAGGCACTGCCGGACTGGTTTATGATGGAAATCATCCGTGATCTGCCGCGGCTCGTCGGATGAAAAAAGGAAGGAGAAAAGGATGCCATACGTTCGAAGCAGGTATTACCGCGAAGAAGAAAAGCCGGCCGGGTACCGCAGAGTGGAGGCCGGCTTTGGTTTGCTGGAAAAAAATACACTGTTCCATCAACTGGATGGGTACATCACTGCAAAGCCCTCCCATCTGAATGCAAAAGGAAGTCTGGCCTGTGTTACGAAAGATGGAAATATCTACGTCAACATGCGGGCGAACCTGTCGCCGGAACAATGGTGCTATGTGATGGCACACAACCTTCTGCACCTGGCGTTCGGCCACTTTGACAAAGCGAGCATCCCTTCCGACTGCGAATTTGTCCCGGCACTCTGGAACAAAGCCTGTGATATCTACATTACCAGATTCCTTTATGACACCCGCCTCGGCGAGCCGATCTGCGCAGATCCGGCGGAAGCATATCCGATCAAACTGAACAGCGAGCAGAAAATTTATGAATATCTGTTGAAGCACCAGGATAATGGTGCGCAGATCTGCGGGACAAACTCTGAAAAATTAAAGGATATGATCGGGGTAGAACGGCCGATCGTTTATAAAAAGGGAGAAAGAAATGCATATGCTGAAAAATTTTCCTATGCAGTCACTCATTCCATCAAATCTGCACTCTGCGATGCGGGAGGATACGATCTTAAAACGAAAAAGAATACCGTCATTTCCAGAGCAGCAGAATGGTTCCTGTCCCATTATCCGCTGCTCGGAGGTCTTGCAGCTGCATTTAAAATTGTGGAGGACATTGAAATGTGCCATCGGTATGAAATCCATATTGCAGCGGTTGACGCAGAGCAGGGAATCATTTATGCCAATCCGTCGTGCGGATTTTCGGAGGAAGAGTGGATTTTTGTTCTCGCGCATGAATATCTCCATGCCGGACTGCAGCACCAGAAACGGTGCAATGGGCGTGACTTCTTTCTGTGGAACATCGCCTGCGATTACGTCATCAACGACTGGCTGCACGAAATGGAGATCGGCAGAATGCCGCCGGATGGGCTGTTGTATGATGAAACACTTCACAACAAATCGGCAGAAAGTATCTATGATCTGATCGTGAAAGAGACCCGAAAGTACAAAAAACGAAACACCTTCCGGGGCTTTGGCAGAGGTGATATGTTTAACGGAAACAGACCGCATTTTACTGGAAGAGAAAATGGGGTCAGCCTGGATGAACTGCTGAAAAATGCACTGCGGGAGGGATTGGATTACCATCAGGAGCACAATCGTGGTTTCCTGCCGGCCGGGCTGGTGCAGGAAATCAGGGCGCTTGCGATGCCGGTCATTCCCTGGGATGCCGCGCTGGCGAAGTGGTTTGACGTACAGTTTCCACCGCTGGAAAAACACCGTACCTATGCGCGGCCGAGCAGACGGCAGGGTGCCACGCCGGACATTCCAAGACCAGGATATGCGTATTACGAGCAGGATCTGGAGAGCCGGACCTTCGGTGTGGTCGTGGACACGTCCGGTTCCATGAGTGCAAAACAGATCGGTATGGCACTCGGCTCCATCGCCAGCTATGTCGCGGCGAAAGATGTTCCGTTCGTGAGAATCATTTTCTGCGATGCCAAAGCGACGGATGCGGGATATCTGGCACCGGAAGATATTGCCGGCCGGGTAAAAGTCACGGGACGAGGAGGAACCATACTGCAGCCGGGCGTGGATTGTCTGGAACAGGCGAACGATTTTCCCAAGGACGGGCCGATTCTGATTATTACGGACGGAGAGATTGAGAATGACCTGAAGGTAAGACGAGAGCATGCATTTCTGCTTCCGAGAGGAAACCGGCTTCCGTTTCGGGCACGAGGAGAAGTGTTTTATTTTCGGGAATAGTGCGGCGTAGTCTGTGCCTCTGCAAGAAACGATAGCAGCGGCAGAGAAAGCGGACAGAATTTGCGGATGATGTTTTGCGATACTTTAGAGAACAGAAACAGAGAACACGAGAGGAGACGCTGAGAATGAGCATTGTCATTACAGGCGATACCCATGGCACCTTTGATATTGGAAAAGTTGTACGCTATTTTAACGAGCACGAAGACGAGTACACCCGGGATGACTATCTGATCATCTGCGGAGATGTCGGAATCTGCGGCTTTTCTGCAGCATACGAGGCGAATACGAGAGCCGTTTTCCGAAGTCTGCCGGTGACGACACTGTTTATCGACGGAAATCATGAGAACTTCGAACAGCTGAACTCCTACGCCGTGGAGCAGTGGAACGGCGGAAAGGTGCATATCATTGAGGACAACATGATCCATCTGATGCGCGGCCAGATCTTTACGATTGACGGGCTGAAATTCTTTACCTTCGGAGGTGCTTACAGCATCGACAAAATGTCCCGCGCGGAGGGAATTTCGTGGTTCCCGGAAGAAATTCCGTCACGGGAAGAGTACGAAGAAGGATGGAAAAATATGGAAAAAGAAGATTTTCAGGTGGACTACATACTGACCCACACAGCCCCAAGAGATGTGGCCGCGGCAATGGGGTATGGAGAGCTGTCTGACGATGAGGTGGAACTCCGTCAGTACCTGCAGCGCGTGGCGGATGAGACAGAATTTCAGAAATGGTATTTCGGACACTTTCATGAAGATGCGGAAGTGGAAGAGGTGTTTGTGTGTCTGTATGATGAGATTGTGGAGTTGAGTTAGGACAGGATCTTGTCCTGAAAAAAATAAGAAGCATGGTAAGATAAAATAGAAGCAGAGAACAGCCAGAAAATGCACGTCGAACCATAAAAATCTGCTTTGAAAAAAATAAAAGTTAATTGTGTTCTTCTGACGGGGCGTCCATGTGATCCAGCGCATACTCACACGCCTGGATCACAAAACTGGAAAAGGTAATGTCCTGGTCAGAATCGGAAATTGCCTGTTCGATCTGATCGATCAGGTGGATGGGGAAACGGATGGTTTTGTTTTCCGTTTCCTTGCGGTTGCCTTTTAACTGAAATGCCATATCAAACTCCATTCTGCTGCCGGAGAATATAAGAACGGAGCATGCTTCCGGATCTTATGTGGAAACTACGGGCAGCATAAAACATAACAAAGGTGTTTCAAAAAAAGTTCGACAAAAAATAAATTTTTCGAATCTGCGAAATCGAAAAATGAAGAAAAAGCTGTTTTGGGGACAGCTTATTTCAGTGCGCTTTTTTCTGGCTGTATTCTGATTTTAAAGAGTACTGGAAGCCCAGTCTGTTTTATTGTATTGCATAATAATGATAAAATATGCATTGCAAAACGCATGGCAAAATATATTGCAAATAAAGGGAGGATGTATTACACTAAAAGAAATACAATAGAAGAAGGAGGAAAATGAAATGTTCGTTGCTCTGCTCGGCTAATGATTGAGATGTAGAGCAAGAAAAGCCGCCTTTCCATTGACGGAAGGCGCCAGGGATCCTGAAGACAGCATAAGCGGCAGATATTCAGAGAAAAAGGATCGAAATTTTACATTTACGAGGGAGAAGACGTATGAAAGTGTGGAAGAAATTACAAGTTGTCTTTCTGGCACTGCTTTTATGCACCGGAATGATGACACAGCCTGCTCTTGCAGCATCGCTGCTTCAGGATGGAATCGAAGCAGCCTTGACAACAGACAAAGAAACTTACCAGCAGGGTGAAGAAATCAAAGTTACTTTAACTGTAACCAATACAAATGATACAGCAGTAACGAATCTGTCACTGGAAAATATTTTGCCGGAAAATTTTGTGCTGGCCGAAAATGCGGAGACAACAAAAAAGATGGAATCTCTGCAGGCTGGAGAAACCGTTACGTTGACAACGGTTTGTACGGTAAAAGCATCAGATGACAAGAAGGATGATGAAAATAAGGAAAATCCTTCTGGAGATGACAAAAAGAATCCGACAGATAATGAAAAGCCAGGAAATGGAAACGTAGCAAATGACACGAAGAATCCTGGTACGACAACGGGCAGCAAGGATTCCGGAACGACATTAACAAAAGATCAGGGAACTGGAAACGCAAAGCAAAATGGCCAGTCCTTAAAGACTGAGAAACTGAAATCTGCACCGAAAATGGGTGACAACACCAAAATTATTGTTTGGGTTGTACTGCTGGTGCTGGCAGGAGCAGCCATTGTTGTTGCACTGAAGAAAAAAAACAGAAGAAATAAAATGTTGGCGTGGTTTCTGTGCCTGATTATGACGGGAAGCACCGTTGCAGGCGTATTTCCGGAACGGGCAAGAGCAGAAGCACAAAGTGTAAACATAGGAAAGGTCATGGAGCTTTCCAAGAATATTCTTGTGGATCAGACTACCGTGGAGCTGAAAGCAAAAGTTGAATATACCTACGTGAAGTCAGATGATCCATCGGACGACACCAAAACATATACACGCGGTGAGTGGGTGCAGATGCTCGCTGAAAAGGTTGAAATGAACCTGGATACAGATCCGGATTCCTTAAACCATTATTATGCGGATACGGCAGGAAATGCGTATGGAGCAGCAATCGAAATCGCAGAGAAATATGGAATCCTGCCGCCACCGGATATCGAAGATCTGGAGCAGGATATCCCGTTTTTCTATCCAGATGAACCGGCAACACGTGAATTTGCGGCTTATACGGCAGTACATGCAATGGGATTCAATGGAATACATTCGTATGATACGAACAGTTGGACAGATTGGGATAGTATTACATATCAAAATGAAGCAGCAATTGCAGTAGGGAAAGGATTTCTGGAATTAAATACAGAAAACCAGTTCCAGCCGCATGCGTTGCTTTCCAAGAAAGATGTTAAATCGATTTTCTGTGAAATTGATGAAATCAGACAGGAAGACACAACAATTGGTGAAGAGCCGCATGATAATACACAGTACGTAGATGGTGTATTGAAAAAAGAACTGGAAAATATCACAGATTATACAGTTGTAGAGAATGCGGATGGAACCTATACAGTTACACTTCCGAAAACAACCGAGACAGAAAAAATCGGAGAAGGAAGTGTTATGATCCTTCCTGCGAATGAAGTTTATATTTCAGGTATCGCGCTCAAAGCAACTACGGTAACAGAGGATGGCGAGAAACTGATTCTGACATGCATAAAGCCAGAATTATGGGAAGTGGTCAGCAAAATTGATTTTGTCGGAGGCGGTACAGCACTTATCGGAGGAGCTGCCGACACGGATGAATACGGAATTGCAACACAGGCTAATATAGGAGCAGGTGGTGTTATTGATGTTGGCTACGAAAAGAATTTTGAATTTAATATTGGTTCGAATGATGAAGGAAAAGGAAAAATTGATTTTGAAATTCCTGAAATTCTGTGCGTTGTAAATGTTGACGTTGGAGTAAATGGTGTTTCGGTAAATGAACTTAAACTTGCTGTCACGGAAAATGCAAATGAAGATATTACGGCGGAAAAAGAATTTGCTGACAGTGGTCAGGTAGAATTAATGCGTTTTCCAATTGCAATAGGGGCTACCGGTTTTACCTTTGATATTGTACTTTTCTGTTCATACAAAGCAGATGGATCCTTACATATTTCATATAGCGTTGAATCAACACAGGGATTTGAATATAAAGATGGAACATGGAGAGGCATTTTCGATTTTCATCATGGTGTTGATACCCTTGAGGCAAAGGGAAATATGGAAGGCGGTATTGGTATAAAAGGTCTGTTGACTTTGTACAGTGTTTTTGATTTAGCAGGCTATTATGCAGATTTAGGCTTAGGCGTTGAGGCAGAATTTGCATACCATGATTTAGAAAATGGAAGTCTTGCATGCGAGGATATCAAGGTATATCCATACTCAACAAATGGACTGGATACAGATTCCCTGCTTGGAGATGTATTGAAGAAATATTTCGATTTTGATCTGGAATTCAAACCGCTTCAAAATGATGAAAACAACAACTTGAGAATAAAAATGCATAAGGAAAATGGAGTCCGCGTTGAAAAATGTACGTACGCCAGCGGCGGTATCACAGGATATGTTTACTCGAGCAAAACACGTTTGCCGATAGAAAACGCGAGAGTCAGAATTTCCAGAAAAGTCAGAGCAGGCAGCGGCAATGGTGGAAACAGCGTAGCCGGAGGCGGCAGTGGAGGCGGAAGCCATGGAGCCTGGAACCTTGAAACAGAAGAAAATGAAATTGCTGTTTTTTCAGGAGGAGCTGGAGTCTGGAGAGAGGAAGGAACAGAAACAGAAAGAATTCTCTATACCGATGTGTTTGGCAAGTACAGCACCAAAAATCTGCAGGATGGAACTTATGAAATTACAGTATCCGCAACGTCTTATCAGACGTACAAGGTTGCGGAAGTTCTGGTTCAGAACAGTGAAATCAGATATGTAGAAGATATCTATATGGTGGAGCGCCATGATGATTTTAATACAGGTTCTGTAGAGGGAACGATAACCGATGCAGTCACGGGAGATGGTATTACAGAAACAGCCTACATTGTACGCAAAGGCTGGAACAATCAAACGGGTGATGCTGTGACAGAAGGAGTATTTGAAAATGCAGACTATACTCTTTCAATGGAAAATGGAAATTATACGCTTGAAATCAGCAAAGAAGGCTATGTGACGAATTACAAAAATATCACAGTAGCGGGAGACCAGATTGAAACAGCAAATATTGTTCTTGTACCGGGAGATGGGAACGGTGAAACCGCAGGAGAACTCCGCATCGTATTAACCTGGGGCGAAGAGCCGTGGGATCTGGATTCTCATCTTGCATGCTACTCGTCGGACAAACCGTATCATATCTGGTTCGGACAGACAGATTTCGAAGGAAATTCTGTTGGAAACTTAGACGTAGATGATACAAGTAGTTATGGTCCGGAAACCATTACAGTACGTAACGTAAAAGCAGACGAAAAGTTCAGCTATTTCGTACACGATTATACCAACAGTTACAGTGAAGTGGCCAATGAAATGTCTCTTTCTGGAGCAAAAGTTCAGGTTTATCTCGAAGGCAAAAACATTGCAACATACACGATTCCGACAAATCAGCCAGGAACCTTATGGCATGTTTTTGATTTCGATGGAGCGACCAAAACCATTAAATCTGTAAACACGCTTGAATATCAGAATGACCCATACACCATCGGTGGAATTGATCAGGAAATGGATGATGTGGATGACACAGAAGAGATTGAAATGTACGCCGGAAAGGTACGAAACAAAAAACAGCCAGAGCAGAAAGTGGTTGTTGAGGAAACTCCATTACCGGAAACAACTGCAGAGAGCGTGATTTCAGAGTCGGAAGCAGAAAAACCTGGTGAAGCAGTATCCAAATCAGAATCAGAGCCAGATGATGAAAACGTGGCAGAAGATGAAACGGTAACTCCGTAATACAAAGAAGTTTAAAATGTGGTGAATCAATAAATCTGATGCACCACATTTTAAACGAATCAAGTAAGTAGCGAAGCGGATTGCGAATATCCGCTTTGACAGGCAGAATAAGGAGCAGGTACAGATGAAAAAATGGATCCGCGCAGTATTGGCAGGCATAATCATTCTGGCATTGATTCTGTTTGGAATTTTTGCTGCTCAAAATACACAGAAGAGTATAAAGCCGGAACAGAATCCGGAAGAACAGAATATAAGTGTATCGGAAAACAGCACATCGGATGAGAACACAGCAGAAAACAGTACGGATGATCCTGACATCATTGTAAAAGACAATGTAAAGGTGATTACCAATGAGATGAAATCAGAAGATCAGCCAACGGAAGTTTCTGACAACAGTCTTACCTTTGAAAAAGATCCTGGTTACCAGACCGGAGATGTTCTTGTTGCGGGAGAAATCAGTGCAGCGCCTTCTGGATTTATTCGAAAAGTAGTGCAGAAAGAAAAAACGAATCAGGGTTACCGGGTAGAAACAGAGCCGGCGACCCTGCTGGATGTATTCGAAAAGGCACATATTATCAAACAGTTCCGGCTGACGGAGGATGGTGCAAGTGAAACAGAAAATAACAGCGCTTATACCATTAAAAGACTGTCCGAAGATGAATCGGAAGAAGAGACAGAGGAAGAAAACAGTGATTACGATTACAGTGTCTCAATCAATGTTGAAGAAGAACCCGTTCAGTTTTCCGGAGAGGCAGGATGGGGATGCTGGCTGGAACTTCAGATTGATATCGAAGACGGTGAAGTCCAGTGTGGAATTGCAGTAAGGAGCAAAGCCGGTATTGCCCTGGAATGCGGCGCAAACAGCGAGAAAGAATTTGAAAAGGAAAAAACCGTTTACGAACGAAAACTGCCGAATATCGAGTTCAACGCCGGTATTGTACCGATTGTTATTACAAATCATCTGGAAGCCGTTGTCGGGGCAGCGGGAAGTCTGGAGGGCGGTATTCACAGCTCTTACGGCGCAACAGCCGACAGCACCCTGGGATTCCAGTATGACAGCAGAACAGGCAAAGTAGAAGAAGTCAAAGAAGGAAATCTGAATTCAGACGGACTTGAGTGGAGTACGGTTGAGGTGAACGGAAGGCTGGAAGCATACATTGACATCCGGCTGAGCGCAAAATTATATGACAGCGCTGGCCTGAATCTTTCCGGCGGAGCAGTTGGAAAAGCAGAAGGCCAGGCAAAGGTATCCATGAAGGACGACCTGGGTGGATATGCGGGCTCACTGGAGCTTTCCATCAGCCCGAGAATCAAAGGAAAAGCAGTGGTTGATATCCCGGTCATTGATAAAAAAATGCAGGAAACAGATCTTTTTGACCGGACCTTTGATCCAATCTGGTCAAAACACTGGGAGTCAAGTGCAGACTGGCAGAAGGATATGGAATGGACGGAAACTGGGGAGCAGGGAGATATCTATGTTACACGGTATGGAGAAGTAAATCAGTGTGACAGCACGGCATTCCAGTTTGAAATCCCAAAAGGCTGGGAAATTCAGACGGAGGAAGTTGGCGGTCCCATGGATGCGGTCAGAGAAAACGTTGTTCTGACAAACGATAGAGGTGTTACCGTTTCATTTTGGTACTGCCAAGGCGCGCTTGGCGGCTATTCGCGTGATATGCTGAAGGCACAGGTTTCACAGGCAGACACTTCTAATTTTGTGCCTGGATATCCATGGGGAACCGATCGTGACTGTTCAGATCTTGGCGAATTTATGGTAGCACGAGTACATATCACAGGCGAGATGATGGCTGGCATTGATGATGATTATGTTCCTGTAGACAGCACGTTGTTCGCAGTGATATCGACATCCCGTCTTGGCGAGATTGAATTTGCAGGTCAGGCTGGGGACGTAGACGAATTTTCTTTTGACTATCCGACACCAGTTGCATTTATCGCAGAAGCACCAGACGGTACATTTACAGAAAAAGAAGAAGAACAGGTGATTCGCATTTTGAAGAGCTTTAAAGTGGCTGAATTAGATTAAGCAATACCCCGGAGGGCAGGAAGAGATGAACTGTGTTCCGGGGTATTTCAACATCACGTAAGATAAGATGGAAGGAAAGTGTTATTTTAAAATCTTGTGAGATCAAAGAGTGAGGATTTTTTGGAAATTACATAAAAAGAAATAGTAAAGAAAAACGAGCTGCGATATAATGAATATGATGAAAAAATGAGTAACGAAAAATCAATAAAAATATGGAAAAGAACATAGAAAACATGGATTTTTCGGAAAACAGAAAGAAAAAGGAGGAGTGTTTCGAGATGGAAACAAAGAACAAAAACAAAAAGACAGTCATCATGCTTGCTGTAATTGGTATTGCGATTGTCTGCATTTGTGTCATCGGAGTTTTTGCAAAGAAAGCGTATGACCGTCATCAGGAGGAGCTTCGCTTACAGGCAATTGAGACAAAAAACAGTGAGATTGATGGGGAATATCAGAGATTTGAAAAAGAAGAAGACAGAAATAAAAAACTGGAAGCATTGAAACAAGAGATGGAGAGTGCGGAAAAGTATAAAAAGACAGAAGGCGCTTATAAGGAATGCTCTGTACACTATGAAAAAATTATTGCGCAGATGAAGAATTCCTTTGTCTCCGAATATGACGACACGATCAAAGCAATTGTGGATAAAATCGGCGATGATGTTGAAAAAGTGGACGATAAGGAAGCACTCAAAAACGCCGCCAGCGAATTTACGGCATTCAAAGATACCTTGAAAAATGACTTCGAAAATTATAATACCGTCGAGCAGGACAGCTTTGACAAATATAACAGTACGATTGATGATTATGTAACAAAATACAATGACAGAGTAACTGCTATTGAAAAAGCTGAGGAAGAAGCTCGTAAAAAAGCTGAAGAAGAGGCTAAAAAGAAAGCTGAAGAGGAAGCAAAGAAGAAAGCAGAAGAAGAGGTTGCTGCTAAAGCTGCTCAGGAAGAAGCAGAAAGAAAAGCTGCTGAAGAAGCTGCTGAACAAAGTTCCGGATCATCTTCAAGTGGTTCTAGTTACTATGACGACAGTAATGATTATAGTTACAGTGGCGGAAGCTCAAGCTCTGATTATTCTGGTGGTTCTAGCTATGATTCTGGATCTTCTAGTTCTGGAAATGATTACAGTGGTGGATCAAGTTCATCTAGTGGAGATTCAAGCAGTAGCGAAAACGGATCTAGCAGTAATAATAATTTAAATCATACTTGGGCTGAAGATGGAGCTGGTAGAGTTGATGGTTATTATGATCCATCTAATGGCGATATTTATGATGCAAATGGAAATTATCAGGGAAATTTAGGAGATTGGTAAAATTTACATTTTTAATTTTATTTAATAACTTAACTAAATTATTTAAATAGGAAAAGTTTAATGCTTTTATTTTGCTTTCCTATTCAGCTCTTTTTAGTGACAGGAGCCAATATAAGATCATAAAAAATTGGATAGATTAGAAACCGATAAGAACCATTGCCAAAGCAAATAAAACCAGCTAAAATAGAGATCAGAACATAAGCACAGTCGCAGGTGTCAAAAACCGCAAAAGTTGGAAAGGAAGGTTTCAAGATGAGAAAACCAAAACTCCCGACCGGGATTGACAACTTTAAAAAGATTCGCAATGGAAATTATTATTATGTAGATAAAACTTCCCTTGTAGAACAGATTTTAAATAACGGAAGTGAGGTCACGCTTTTTACGCGCCCACGCCGTTTTGGAAAATCCCTGAATATGAGTATGATTCAGCATTTCTTTGAAATTGGAACGGATCCAGCACTTTTTGGCGGCTTGAAGATTTCTAAGAATACAGAGATTTGTGAACAATATATGGGAAAATATCCCGTTATTTCCATCAGCTTAAAAGGAATTGATGCCGATTTCTATGAAAAAGCCCGTGCGCAGCTCATAAAAACAATCAATCGTGAGGCAAGAAGATTTCAATTTCTTCTGGAAAGTGACAAATTGAGCCGGGTTGATAAAGCACTTTTTTCAGAACTTCTGACAAGAAATATGGAAGAAGACACCATTACCGGCAGTCTTCAGAAACTGACAGAACTGTTGGAAGTTCACTATGAACAGCAAGTGGTTGTCCTGATTGACGAATACGATGTTCCGATGGCAAAAGCCCATGAAAATGGATATTATGATGAAATGGTATTGCTGCTTCGAAATATGTTCGGAAATGTTCTGAAAACAAACAGCAGTCTTGCCTTTGCCGTTTTGACGGGCTGCCTGCGAATTGCAAAAGAAAGCATCTTTACCGGACTGAACAATTTCAAAGTATATTCGATTACAAATACAGAATTTGATGAAACCTTCGGTTTTACAGATGAAGAAGTAAAGACCATGCTGCATGACTATGAAATGGATGACCGATATGACGAGGTAAAAGAATGGTATGACGGATACCGATTCGGAAAAGCAGATGTGTACTGTCCATGGGATGTTGTGAATTACTGCAATGATCATATCCATAATCCAGAGGCCGAGCCGGAAAATTACTGGATGAATACAAGCGGGAACAGTGTGATTCATCATTTTATCGACAGCATCAATGAACCGGATATGCTCACAAAAACAGAATTGGAATGGCTGGTAAATGGAAAAACAGTGATCAAACAAATCGATGAAATGGTTACCTACAATGATCTGTATTCGACCATGGATCATCTGTGGAGTACACTTTTCATGACTGGATACCTGACACAGCGCGGAAGAGAAAGCGATGGCCGCTATTGCCTTGCAATTCCAAACCGGGAAATTCGAAATATCATAACAGAACGGATTCTTACACTGTTTCAGCAGGAAGTGAAAAAAGACGGGAAAATGGCAGAACAGTTCTGCCAGGCACTGCTTGGAGGAAAATCAGCAGAGGTGGAAAGCCTTTTGAATTTGTATTTGCAGAAGACGGTCAGCGTACGCGATACCTTTGTGTGGAAATCGCTGAAAGAAAATTTCTATCATGGAATTCTGCTTGGAATCTTGAGCTATAAAAATGAATGGCGTGTATCTTCCAATCGAGAATCGGGAGAAGGATTCAGCGATATTGTGATTGAAATGGGAAATGCAGAAACAGGAATTGTGATAGAAGTGAAGTATACAGATGAGAAAAAAGATCTGGAAAGAGATTGCCGGAAGGCATTGGAGCAGATTCGGGATAAAGATTATACGCAGACACTGTGGCAGGAGGGCTATAAAAAAATGGTGCAGTATGGGATTGCATTTCATTTAAAACAGTGTTGTGTGATGGAAGAAGAGATGCAGCGTAAGCGGAATCGGAATGGGGCTCTGAATCGTTACAATTTGTTATAAAATTCAGGGCAGAAATATTGCCCTGAATTTTATATACGGACAAGTTTCTGTCAACATTTTCCGTTCGATATGAGATAAAATGGCAATATTCAAAAGAAAAAGCCTACCATGAGGAGAAAAAAGATGGAAGAAAAGACAGCAAACATGGCAGAGAATATTCGCGTTACATTCACCGGATTTCACTACATAAAGGATGGCGATTATCCAAATGACTTCGAGGTATGCTTACTGATCCTGAAAGACAACAGCTTATCAGCAGGCTGCTGGGATACAGGATTGTATGCCACGGAAGGCGGCAAGCAGCCAGGTGCATTTCGACAGGCAAGGGGCTGCTTTATCGATGCGGACTATGTAAAAGCCTGGACGAAGCTGGAGGATAAGGTGTATGATTTTCAACAGAACAGCATTGTATGATAGGAATACGGGAGGAGAAGTGTAATGGATAGAAGAAGTAATAATATCGCGATATTTCAGGATTCCATGGATATGATAAAAGCAAGCCAGAAGCTTCAGCAGGCAGTTCAGCTTTCAATTCAGAACCAAAAACTGTATGTTCCATCTCAGGCGATTGCACTTCCTGAATCTGGAAAATCACCTTGCAAAACGATTGTTTCATCCAAAAGAAGCTTCGAAGCCGCCTCTGCATACGCAAAAGCCGGAAAACGAGTCTGTGTCCTGAATTTCGCCTCTGCAACCAACCCCGGCGGCGGTGTAACACGGGGAAGCACAGCACAGGAAGAATGTCTTTGCCGATGCAGCACACTTTATCCATGCCTGGATACAAAAACGATATGGCATCAGTTCTATCAACCGCATCGGAAAGCAGGCGATCCACTTTATAATGATGATCTGTTGTATACACCGGGAGTCGTCGTATTTAAGACCGACACCTCTGCGCCGGAACGAACGGAAGAAAAAGACTGGTATCAGGTAGACATCATTACCTGTGCAGCCCCGAATCTCCGAAAGAAACCAAGCAATGCCATGAACCCGTCTGCAGGAAATGCGCCGGTTAAGATTAGTGAGAAAGCACTGTACGAACTTCAGATGCAAAGATTGGAACGTGTTTTTCAGGCGGCAGCATCAAACGGAGCGGAAGTTCTGATTTTAGGCGCGTTTGGCTGTGGCGCTTTCTGCAACCCACCGAGAATTGTAGCACGGGCATTTCGGAGCGTACAGGAAAAATATGCATCCTATTTTGAAACGATAGAATATGCGGTGTTCTGCGGCAAAAACGACACGCAGAATAATGATGTATTCAATATGGTGCTTGGAGATAGAAAATAGAATCTAAACGGTGTTCTGAAAGAACACAAAAGCGAACAGAAGATACGAGCGTATGAAAAGCACAAACAACAAAAATGAGAGGGACGGCTGTAGAATATGAAAGTTCTGAACTTCGAGGACAGTGTTTATAAGGCAAATGCAATTCGAAAAATCTTAGGTAATCGCTGTGGTGTGGCATCGGTTGAGCAGGTGTCTAATGTGGAAGATGGTCTGAAAATGTTGAAAGATGCAGAAAGCGCAGGAGAGCCGTTCGATCTGATCATCACAGATATGCATTTTCCAATGAGGTCAGGAGCCATCAGTGACACAGAAGCGGGAGAAAAATTAGTTCAGATTCTGCAGGAGCAGGGAAATCAAACCAACATTATCGTATGTTCCTCAAGGAATATGAAACTTCCAGGTGTGTATGGATGTATCTGGTATTCGGAAATCAGTGACTGGGAAGAAGAACTTTGTGATCTTGTAAGAGAGATGGAAAAAAGCAAATGATTTATGCGATGAGTGATATTCACGGACAATATGAGCTGTTCAGGAACCTGATGGAGCAGATACCCCTTGGAAAAGATGATATACTCTATGTACTTGGTGACGTAGTCGACCGGGGGCCGGATTCCATGAATACCTTGAAATATATGATGGCAAACCCTAATATCATTCCCATTATGGGCAACCATGAGCTCATGGCTCTTCCTTGTCTGAAACTTCTGGTACCGGAACTTTCGAAGGAATTTCTTCATAAACTGTCATCACAGGCACGTCAGTCCTTTGCAGAATGGACGTTGAACGGCGGAATCAGCACAATTCAGGAGTTCTTGAAACTTCCGCAGGAAGAGCGCCGACAGGTAGTGGAATATATAGAAGCATTTCGTCCGTATGGGAAGAAAAGCATAAATAATTGGGAATATTGGCTGATTCACGCAGGGCTGGAACATTTTTCGGAATCAAGGCGGCTTGAGGAGTATTCCGTGGAAGAACTTGTGTGGAAAAGAACCGATTTTGACATCACATATTTCAAAAACATTACTGTGGTAAGCGGACACACCCCTACGCAGAATATTCTTGGAAACAGCAGACCCGGATATATCTTTAAGAAAAATAATCACATTGCGATTGACTGCGGAGAAGGCGAAAATAATGGAAGACTGGCGGTGATTTGTCTGGATACAGGGGAAGAATATTATGCAGAATAAAATGCATCAGAACAAATTAGGCGGACAGAAGAGAAATACTTTATGATGGAAAATATGAGAACAGTATTGTGATAAAGTTGTAGAGAAATTTCTTGTTTTCGCTTGCAGAATAACGGAAAGTGTGACATACTTTGAGTAAGAACATTGTGGTGGTATAAAGAAGCGGTTTTAGCGTCTATGCAAATCTTGGCTTAGGCGGAATGATTGTTGATACAGATGAAGTTGTTGCCAGGGCAGAACTTTTCAAAGGCGAAACCTTTACAGCAGAGTAGGGAAAACAGTCAGAAAAAGAGAAAAACAAATGAGCCAAAAGAGATCTAGATTTAATTAAATAGGCAGGAAAAATTTGCAGAAGGTACAGAAGGAATTCTTTGAAAAAAGGACATATTGGTACCTTTCACAGAAAGGCGGGCTATAGAAATGAACCTAAAAATACTAGAAACAAGTTTGAATTTGCGAATAGAAACTAAACTTGGAAAAACAATTAAAGACTATAAGCATTGTGAAGAAGTTGGTAAAATTCAATATGAACAATGTGCTGACATTATTGCAAATGTTGAAGATATGAACTGCGATGCAACCGATTATAAAAGGTATTTAAAGGAGTACAATGCTATAGAAGCGTTAGAAGATTATCAGGAGAGAGGCGTTTCTTGTTATGTGAAAAATACATTAGCAGTTGAAAAAATTTCTTCATTTTCAAAACCACATTTTTTACATGTTAAAATTACAGGAGAAGATAAAAAAATAAATCTTATTATTTTTAGAGTTTTAGTATCTGATTCATCAATAGAGGATTTTAAAGATAGAAAAAAACAATTTGACAAAGTTATAAAGTATGTCGATGATTTAGAAGATAAAGATAATTTGATTTTAACTGGGGATTGGAACCACGGAGTGATAAATGAGAATGGTATATATAGCAAGGAGTGTTCAAGATATTATTTTAATTACCAATATATTGTAAGATCCTTAGAAGCTATAGATCTTACTTTGATACCGATTGACGGATTCTCATATAAAAACTATATGAAAATAGATCATTTGGCTGTTTCCAGTTCTATTGCTGTAGAAAAAGCTGATTATGTAGATTTGTATAAAGATAAATATGCGCAAATAGGAATTCCAGACCATAGCTGTATTTGTGCGGAAATTGTAATATAAAAACAGGAAAATCAGCTTCTTGTCATTCAGAGATATTCAAGTAATTAATCCAAAGGTGGCGGCTCGACACCGCCACCCCCTCAATTAGTTCTTCAAGCATCTCAGACTCTTAGCCCCATGCCCCATATCCTGAAGAATCCAATATTTAGACGTATCAACATCACAAGCCTGTGATGGATCAATCAGGTGGAAGTCAAAATAGGAGAGAAATGCCTGGTTGACAGAAAATTTGATAAAGTTCCATTGATTTTCTCGGCTATAAGCGTCCATAATTTGCTCCTTCGTTTCCAGCCCCCATACGCAGCGTGGAAAATACCAGGTGCTTCGCGCCCCTTTCGCATCATCAATACCATACCAGTCGAGAAGCTGACCTCTATAGAGCAGTACAAATGTTTGACCTTTGGGATGGTATTTTTGACTTAAGAGATACGCGGCTATATTTTTGAGTAAGCGTTCACGTGTTTTTTCATACAGTGTGTGTATTTTACCATCATCGCCAGCTTTCAGACTGTATAAATAAGAAAAACGTTCTTTTTCATTTTTTACAGCAGCGCCGGAAGGATCTTTCCGAAAGACCAAATACTGTTCTTTTAATGGCCCACGATTGAGTGCCTGGGCAATCACGGAATTCAATGTTATTTGATTTTCCCGATAATCGTTGACAGACAAAGTTTCGGTCCATTTGCTCTCCAGGTTCTTCCAAAGAGTTTCTTTTTCCTTCTCGTTTTTCTCACAATGTGCCATCCAATATTTTTTAAACCATCCGTTTGCCTCACGAAAATAGTCTGTCCCATTCGAAGCTTGTCGGTGGGAAGTGGGATTACTTTCCGGAGAATCCGCATGCTCAAAATGGAAGCCAAGCCAGCGTTGTAAAAAGAGTTTTGCATCATTCAAAAGTTCAGGGCGAACAAATCCATCTGAATAAATCTCATCTTCACGGTAAGTGTCAAAAATATATCCTCTTGCAAGTACAACCAGAATCTGTTCAATTCCATATAAACCGCAGTCCGTACTGAAATTTCCAGTAAGTAATTTAGGCTGAATTCTTGGCGAGCTTGATTCGGGATTTGTTATATATGCTTCGAATTCCGCTTTTTCATTCAACATGTAGTATCACTTCCTTTCAAATGAGAATCGATATCTTCCCACACAAATGCATCCCAGAAGAAATTCCGGTTTTCAGAGCTTGTTCTTGTGAGCTTATGCAATGTGGTAATAAGCTGTCCCATATCGACAGATGAATGGTCAATCAGTTCTTCCAGTTCGCGGAGACAAATACGGTAGATCTTGCGTTGTGCATTTGCATCATTATTTACGTAAAAATCACGGGCAGCGTTGTCCAGGTGTCTGATGAAGTCCGAATTTGAAGCCACATAGGAAGAGATGGGCGGAAGTTCTTCCTTAGGAGCCTTTTTTGACTTTCTTTTCTCTTCTGACTTTTCCATTTGTTTTATCGCTTTTTCTTTTAGAACATCAAAAGGGGCATCCTGTGTTGGCACCTTTATACAGGAAAGGATTAACCATAACGTTTTGTATCCCTGCTGATAAAAATGAAACAGCAGTTCTCGCTCCGTTTCATCAAGGGAAGCTTCTTTGAATCCATTTCCAATGATGTACTCCAATGCCTTTCCACGATGATCAGAAGGCTGAAGAAGCCATTGCTCCTGAAGAAGACGTGTGCGCATGTCCTGAATGGAATTGCTTTCCGTAATATGCTCTTGTATTTTACTTTTTAAGGCTGGAACCGTAATTCTTTGAAGCTGAATCGCAGTTTCTTCATCATAAATTTGAAACAAATTTCTCAGAAGATTTTCCGGTGCATAGAAAACCTCTTTTTTTTCTTCTCTTATAACAGGAAGAAGAGAATGGATGTAAAAGAAATGCGTGGATAAAATCTCACGGCATTGCGTTTCAAAAATTTTGATCGCTGCACTATTTTTAGCAGATGTTTTTTTCGGCGCAAGGAACAACTTTAAGGTATTATCGCGGACTTTTTCTTTCGCTTTGTATTTTTCCAATTCATCTCTAAAACGGCCAGGCAATTTGTTAATACAGGTTCCATAATCTGGAACAGAAAAAGTTGCGTTTGTCCGACAATCCTTTGCGGAAATCGTGAACTTCTCTTCGTTGGAAGATTTACTGTTTTTGACAGTCAAATTGCTGAAATAATAATTTTCTTCTGAGCGCAACTGTTTCCATTTTTTCAAAAACGTCAGATAGGAATTCTGATGCGTTTGCTCCTTTAGAATGGGATCTAAATTAGGGTGCTTTCCATTTTTGGCTGCATCAATTTCCAAACCGGTCAATAAGGTACAATGTTCACACGAAGGAGGAACAGGAGCTGATGAAGCATTTGGCTTTGTCACAAGTACCTGGTTCGTGGAATTTGATGATGAATTTAACGGTTTGCCATACTCGGTCTGCCCAATGGAAATGGATGCATTGGAAATCAGTCCGATCCGGTTGGAAAAGGTATTTTTGATATGTTCGAATGGAACATGTGCCTTTAATTCAACAGCAGGAGAATCCAAAGCAGGAATTGTGATAATGGGAAGAATACGGTATGGATACGTTTCTGTATCGTAGCATCCAGATGCAACTGCGTTTACAACATCCTGATCAAATATAACGTTAACCAAATCGCCGTCAAAATCAGCGCCGCCTAAACATAAAGGAGCAACGGAACCTCGTGGAACCATAACAATACCAGTTAATTTACCGAAATATTTTTGATAAACTTTAAGATGCTTTTTAAAGGAATTATAATTTACATGTCCTATTTTTGTGTAATGCACTTCATCGGTATTTGTAAAACGCCGCATAATAAACTGTTCATTTCTTGAAAGATGCGGGCTTCTGAAAAAGGCATAATAGGAAAGATAATCCCATTTTTTGTCTAACTGTTGATTTGAGGTCATAGGAAGATAGAACCGATCAAATAAATAGTATGTGAAAAAGCCGCCCATATCGGTCTCTTTTTCCAGCAGGCTTACAAGCAATGGCAGCAGATCCCGGCACAAATACCGTGTTTGGCCTTCTACAAGCAGTTTTCCGCTCACCAGTTTTGTTAAAAGCCCTTTTTGAATGTTCTGCAATTGCGATTTTATATAGATATCATTTGCAAGAGCAGGATTCTTAAAGAGAGCCTTTTTCCATATCGGCGATTTCGAATCAGCAAAAATATTTTCTGATTCATCCGTATCGTTTGCATCATCGCCGCTGACAATGTTTTCGTCATCCAGATCCTCACAGTCTTTTAAATAATCAATGGGATTTTCGATAAAGGAGCAATGTTTGTCTAAAATATGCTCAAATTGTGTTTCAGAAAAATCCAGAGTGTTGATCATCTGATAACTTAAATGCGTATATTTTGACTGCCCATAAGGTAAATTAGTACCCGAAATATATAACGCATGATCGTATTTTTTTAATGCATTGCAATAAAATTCCATCGGATCAATGGTTTTACCCTCTTTTTTGGCAGCTGCACAATACTGCGTTAACCAGCTATATGCCTTAAACATACTTTTGGTAACAAAAACATGGGCTTTATACAGGTCACGTTCAAATCCAAAGGCATCAGTATACACGTTTGTGGGTGAATCGTTATCGCTGTTATGTTCCCTTAAAAATGCGTGAACATCAACCTCATGAAGCATTCCTTTTATAAAGGGGAGCCTTATTTGAAAAGAGGTTGCGTCGGATGTTCCAAGAGAAGTATTGATATAACATGAATAGGTTGGAGTGATAAAGCCAGAACCATCGAAAGGAGTGTCTACATAGAAGAACTCTTCCGTTTTCGGTTTTAAAAATTGGTAATCTATTGTTCCATCTGAATCCGTTGCTTTTTCTGCTGTTAATAAGGGTACATTCCGCTGATAATTATATCCAGTCGCAGGTTTGTTTTCACGTTTACCGGAGGCTATCCGTTCGTCCTGCACAACTACAAATGTCTCAGGAGTAAGATGTAATTTTTCAGAATCAATTCTTTTGGAAGAAGACAGATACAATCCCCGGTAGGCATAATATTTACTTTCTGCTATTTTGATTTTATTTCCGAAAAAATCAATTCCTAAATTGAGACGGAGATTTAATTCATCGTAAAGAGTTTCATCAATGAACGAAATCCTGCTGTGCCGGGTCATGTTTCCACTCTTATCAAATGCAGACATATGGACAGCTTTGTCAGAATCTGGAAAATAAAGATCAAACCCATGCTCGATCAGATCCTGCGCATCTTTCTGAAGAAATTCCTGATCTTTCAGTTTCCATTTGGGATCGGAAGATTTGTCAAAGGAAAGAAAGATATCCTGAAAATCAACGATAAGGAATTTATCATATAAAGTTTTCTCCGTGACCTGAAAGGAAGAGCCCTGTCTTTTCTTCAGAACTTCATAAATCTGATGAAAAAGAGGACAATCTTCTCGCGTGATTTCCTGTGTGACCACGTAGCTGTGGACGGGGTCGGAGAAATCCAGTTTGAAACATTGATCGTTTTCAGTGGGCTTTTTTGGAAAATAATCAAAAAGAGCCTTGGCGTTGAGGGTTATGATTATTTGTTTGGTATCGGACATGTTCTTAGAAAGTGTGAAAACTAATCTATTTTCGTAATGGGTTCGCGATGCCAATCAATAGCTGTAAGACCTGCAATTAACTTATCCCATTCTGCTGTAGCAAACAGGCGATAAGAGGAGGGGATGGCTACAAGTGGAATGTGTCTTTGGCAATAGTCACAATAGGATTTATAAATAGAGCGTAGATCAGCAAGTTTTTTGATGTTAATCGTTTTTTCATCTTTAGACAACGTTAAGAAATAGAATTCTAAACCGTTGGTATACAAAACTTTCTTGAATTTTTCAAGATGACTTATAATTTGGGCCTCTTCGTACCACCCATAGTTTCCAGTATAGCTGTACTTAGAATTTTGCTGCTTTCTGGTGATTTTTATAGGTTGTCCATAAAGTTGTAGTTCTATTTCTATAGAAGACTCGTCATCCATTGAAGTCTCATAAGGGAATTCTACTCCATAAGAACGATTCCCATAAAATCCTAATGAATTACTCCATTGCGTTATATATTTTATGTTTATAACGTCGTTTGGTAAAGAAGAACATGTTTTTAATCCATGGAAGTCTTCGTTAAGCTTTTCTATAATTAGATCATCAATTTCCGGAATATAAGGTTTTTCTATGCTTTTTAACTTTTGTTCTATACTATTTAACGTTGTTTGGGGGATTGAGGTGTTAATACTTTTTAGAGTTTCAACGAGTGTTTTTACATTGAATATATATTTTATCTCTTTCTTTGTGACATTTATATTACTCATTTTGGGAAAGGATGCATTCGCTTCTTTTATCTTTAATGAGTCATCAAGTTGTTTTATTTCAATGCAACCAAGAAAATGCTTACTATCAATATCTAGAACTGTGAAGTCGGGAGCGCCTAGTTTTGCCGTAAGCATTTTTTTTATCTTTGAGGGTTTTGAATCATCTGAATTACTAGATGATTGTGCCTTATGAACATCTCGTATAGACAAAGGATTATATTGTACTTCTAAGATGCGTTTTTTTTGGCATTCAACCATTTGCAATAACATATAAATCCAAGGATATAAACCCTCTTCTTGGCCATATTGTGATTCCATTAATTGCAATTCCTTAAAATAATCTTCTACTGTAAATTCAATATTCATGTTGATCTCCATTCTGCCAAGTTAAGATGGCTAATCAGATTTCTGACACAATTAGCATTGTGAGCAAGGCCTTCTTAGCGATAAGAGGAATATGCCATTGCTCAGTTTTAGTTTTGAAAGTTGCAAAGTCTTTTTATTACAGGAACATCCATAAAAATAATACCCCCGGAAAAGTAATATTACAAGACGACAATCAAAATTTGTCGAATATTTTTCAGAAAAATAAGAACTTATCGAATTTGAGCCTGCATGCATTCTGATCGTGTGTGTTAGGAATGTCTGAATTCAACCATTTCTATTTAATGTACTGCGCAATGGAGTATTATTTTGAAAATCTTACAGGAAAGAGAGGTGCATGAAAATGATTGTGGACAGTAGAAAAATAGAATAGAAACAAAGACAACAGAATACAACCAGTGTGCTGTCTGTCCAGTGTGAAAAGAAGACAAGAACAATACAAGACAATAAAAATAACACCCCCGGAATTTTGTCAGAGGATTTGATGCTGACTACTTTTCGGGAAAAATAAAAAAATGGAGGACATCCAACATGTTAAATTCTAAGTTATTTGAAAATCCCGAATATGAAGAACTGCAGTTAAATCCGAATGTGTATTTAAGGGCACAGCAATATGCGAATGAATACGAGTGCCCACATTGTGGCTTCAAAGGCGGTCTGGTCGTGAGCCAATCTGATTGCGACAAATATGAATGTCTGAACTGCGGTCATCGAGGCAGCTTTGATCAGGAAATTGTTGATCGAAATGATGTGGAGAGTGAGTGGTTGTCATCGTACACAGAAGAAGAGCGAGAAGAAGTATACGATAAGGACTGCAGTGAATGGTAATAAAAACACCAGATAATTAAAACAATAAAAACAACACCCCCGGAAAAGCAGTCGGATAAATTTGATCTATTCGGCTGCTTTTTTGCAAGGGCAGGGAAAGGAGAACACAAATGGGCAAACAACATAAAAACTTTGTAGTATTTCTGGATGTCGATGGCGTCCTGAATACCAGGACCACCGTCCAGCAAACCCCAAAAGGATATCAGGGAATTGACGATGCGCGCGTGGAGGTTCTGGCAAAGACAATCAGCAAGTTTGGCGGAGCGGATATCGTTCTGTCATCTGACTGGAAGGAACTAGAACCCACAGATGAAGATTACAGATATCTGGTTTCCAAGCTCGCCCGATATGGCCTGATTATATCGGGACACACGCAGGACAGGATGTACAAAAGAGGTGCCGGAATTGCAGCATACCTGGAAGAACATCCAGAGATCAAAGAATATGTGATTCTGGATGATAACTTGTTTGATTTCAGAAATTATCCGAAGTTGTGGGAGCGTTTGCTGCTGACAAATGGTCTTGAGCGGGCAGAATATGCCGCAAAGAC